>OOIH01000949.1_pt1 | contig 83745 bp, 131 predicted proteins | sample 1691801 | NCBI WGS metagenome assembly OOIH01 (sample SAMEA1061690, study PRJEB22710) | metagenome
GTCACATTCATCCCAGCAAGAGGATTCACTATTACGCTTCATATAAATCTCATCCTTATAAAGCGCAACCATATCCCAACTGATAGGAGCCTTACCGCTATCATCAGCAAGATCATCATGGTCAAAGTCCATAATCTGATACTCAACAACAAAACCATTCTTCATGTAATCCTTCTTGGTTGCACCAAGCGCAAAGAACGTTTTTGCCTTTCCTGCACGACCAATCTCATCAATCATTGCCCAAGAAAGATTATCAAGATTATGCAGCGGGAAATTCAGGGGAAACAGAAAATCAGAATTGTTCTCACTCTCGCCAAACTTTACCCTGACTACATCATTATCCTTAGTGACATTCAGATTAGGAAAGCGATCCAAAACATTCTGATCAATACAAAGTTCCATTTTATATTCTCCTTCTTAGAATTTAATACAGTCTCGAATAATACCCCTTTTATCAAGGTATTTACTCCACCGAACAACATCATATTGTCCAGTAACTTCACCTGTTATATCGTATAGCCGATTCTCAATTTCTACAACAAAGTGATTATTTACAGCATCATACATAATAATTGAATTTGAAAATCTACTATGCAAAATATAAGCAAACCAGTAACAACAACCTTCTGTAAAAGTAGTAATCGTATCTTTCAGCTTACCACCAGATGTAAACCTGTCAATAAAAGCAATTACTTTTTTGTGCAATTAATCACTCCTTTGCATCGGACACTCTATTCAGAATTTATTATGGTGTGCTATTACGCCAAAAGATTCTGATAAATATATCAGCCAGCCCCATTTTTCTGTCAGCACATCACTTCATGCCACTTTCATTGATAAGTAGTACGACATAAAGCATTTCGCACTTAACAGTGGTTCGATCTACTCCTTAGATGATGGCTGCTTCTAAGCCAACATTCCATAATAAATTCTGGACAGAATGCCCGATAATATCTATCAGACATTCTATATATCAACTCGCTACATAACAGCCTTGTGGTGAGCCGCTGGACAAGCATAACAATTCCAAAAACCATCTGCCAAGGATTTTGTAAAACTTTGTTCTTTGTTGCCTAATCTTTCAACTTTGAAGATTCATAAACTTTGAACGTTGAAGTTTGAACCTTCAGCTTTTAGCCTTGAACTTTACAGCCTTTTAATCTAATCTTGAATTAGCCCTAATATCGGCTATTCACACTATTAGAATTTTTTAATATTTTACAATATAAAATCATCTATTTGATTTTTATGTAAAACTTACTAAGACTGTAAGTTTTGATATAGGCGGTGAAGTTTTTATTAATTTACACCTCAAAACATCACCAAAACTCAGGCGTGTTATGGTTCGCAGTTTTCGTTATGCAGCGAGTAGATAACTTGCTTAATACTCGATGGTAATAGTTGTTACCGCATTACTCACCGACAGGGCCGCATCAACTTCAGGCAGGAACGAGTTGATCATATCATCCAGTTCCTCAATCTTTTTTTCAATACCAAGCGGATCAAGCAACGTCATAGTGTTAGACTTGATGTATGTATCTACCGCAGTAGTAAATTCAGCACTATCAGTCTTAACCTCTTTACCACCCATCAGGCCAGTTACAAACTGTTCGGCCTTCTGCTGGAGGGAGGCATTATGCTTCTCCAGTTCGGATTTCTGCTTGGCAAGCTGCTGGCGCAGAACATCACGAAGCTGCACATAATAGTCCATGCCGTGATTCTTCTTTTCAATGGCCTCGACCACCGTATAATCCTTATCACCAATCTTTACTGTAGTCTTAGCATTAGAAACAACTACAGCATTCTTAATGGCGTTACGGCGAAGAATCAAATCAGATGCCTTCTGGAAAACCTCTGCTGCCTTGGCCTTATACTGTTCTGCCGTCTTACCTTTTACGGTATCCTGATTGTTCTTCTTAGTGATAACAAAGTCGCCACTTAGAATTGCGCTCTCAATTCGACTGTCAAGCACCTTCAGTTCAGCAAGAGCCTTATGTACGGTCATAGTTTCAGTGTTCATGTTTCATTTCTCCTTTTAATCTTTGAATTTTGAAATTCGCAAAGACTGGACTCGAACCAGTATCCATCCCCAGCACGTCACCAGAGTGTTCTTCCAATTAAACTACTTTGCGATATTATTGATTATATCGTTATTTATGTAAGTTTTAAGAGGTTATCCCTCTTAAAACCAGAAATCAAGCATTTAAACGCATTTTGCATTTTATAAATGTTTGATATTCTTTATACTTTCTATCGAATGCTACTAACTTTTGAACAGTTTCTTTTTGATTACAAAGGAAGAATTTATCAAGCATTTTTACATCTTTCTCTATCGAACCATACCGCTGCTCATATTGATAAATTCGGTAATATAGGCCAGACAAATAAATCTTGTTCCATTGAAAAATTCTTTGTGCTTCTTCTTTTTTTGCTAATTGATTTACAGGATCAGAAGTCTTTCTTAATTGAACAACTGTAAGATGTGCGCTTTTATAGCTGCGCAAAAGATACTGACTATTTGCATAAGGAAGAATGCCGCCACCAAACTTTTTTGTGTCACATGAATCTGCATCACGATAATTAATCAAGAAAGAAAAAATCATATCGTGCAAATCTACTGGAGGAATTTCAACTGCTTCTCTGGTGACTGGATGAATGATACATTGATTTGATTCATCTAAATCAGTTTTTAATATCTCTGTCATATCGTTCAAATCAATTCCCAACCAAGTTAAAAGTGCTGCCGCTTTAAAAGTATCAAACTCTGTACCTTTATCTTTAAGTATCAACGACATAACAGACCACAATTCTTCAATATCTCTGAAATAATAAATATCGTACAAATAGTCGTGGTTTATATCCGAATATTTTAAATCAGAAATATCATGCAACAGTTCTATTGACCCATAACCTTGTTCATACATCCATTTAGCAAAATCATTAATTTTACTTTTATGAGTAATGAATCCATTGATTGAATGCTGGTTTAATTGAGAATACATTTCAATCAGGTCAGCTTTTCGTAGATCAACAAAGTCTACTGAAGGTTTCAAATTAAAAAATCTTGTCAAAAGGTTTTCAGAATTAATCCTGCTTGTTTCTGTCATATTCAAAGATGATTCTGCGATGTACCTATCCATAACGGATTGCTCAATCATGATTATCACCTCACTTACTATGATAACAGATTTAAGCACGATTGTCAAGATGTTTTTTGAATAAACTGTTATTATGCTATATTTAATCCAAGACTGACCAGCATGGCCCGGTCAACACGATCCATTGTATCATCTGAAACGCTACCTACATATTTCTGAAGCCTATTTTTGTCTATTGTTCGTAGTTGCTCCAGTAATACTGTAGAATCCATAGCAATGTTACCTTCTCCAGAATGGATGCTGATATGTGTTGGTAAATGTTTCTTTGATTTAGAAGTCAAGACAGCAATAATCACAGTTGGACTATAATAATTCCCGACATTATTTTGAACTATTAAAACTGGACGAATACCACCTTGTTCACTTCCTATTGCGGGGCTTAAATCAGCATAATAAATATCTCCCCTTTTTATTGCCTTCATATCAGCACCCCCCTTTCAATGATTATTGATTATCCTGTTATTATACTATCATGCTTGACCTGAAATGTCAAGCACAATATTCAATTTTGAAAGAAGATTTTGGTAGCTGTCGTTTTTGCATATTTTAATATGGCCTGTGCCTTATTATAAAACTCATCAGAAAAATTCTCCTTATCCCGGTCATCATAAATAAGAACACTGGTTACTGAACACTGGCCTTCCAGATCATAAACTCCAGCATAAATCCTATTCCGTCCATCATACAGCTTAACTTGAAAACATACAGTACGGCTCATCTGCAACAAATCAGAATATCCATCCAAATAGGCATTAATAAGATGTTGAATCTGCCGCTGCTCCATAGGGTGTAATTCCCCCAACAGAATAGGATCAATCGCCAGAACCAGCATATCCAATTCCTTGATATAACGAATCAAACGTTCACCAATATAATTTACATCCATCAAGTCGGATATTTCTTTCCACGTTTTACGTTCCCTAATAATAGGATTCTGCGGTTTAATATGTAATGCAGAAATATGATATGTCACAGTAGAAGTTTTGCAGACAAACTCAGTTTCGCAAATGGCTTGAATATCTGTAATACAGCCATTAGAATAGACTGAATTCGCAAAAAGACGCTTGAACTCTAAATATCCTTCATTTTCACTAACAATTTCAGTCGCATTAAATTCCCTTCCATTATCAGTTGTGATATGGAATAAATCGTACTTGCTCAATAGAGAAATCAAAGAAAGCATCCTCACATTGTCCACAGGCTTAATTTTATTATGCAACTTAACCACACTCCTATTCAGTATTGACAAATTAGATTATTTACCGTATAATGGGCGATGTAGAGATAACTTTCTCAATCCCACGGTCATACTATACCAGATAGTTTTCTCAATGTCAAGCATAAAATGAGATAATATTCTAAATGGAGGGGATTTTATGGAACTTGGACTGTATGATCGCATTCAAAGACTATGTGAAGAAAGGAAAATCAGCATAGCCCGTTTAGAAAGCGATTGTGGATTTTCAAATTCCACGATAAAAAAATGGAAAGCAACCAGTACGCCCGGAGTAGACAAAATTAAAGCAATAGCACAATACTTTGGTGTCACAGTAGACTATCTGCTTGGCCTAACCGAAATTCCTACATCGGCAGATGAAATTTGTGGTGATCCAGATATTATTTCAATACAAAGAGCAAAGTCAAAAATGATTAAAGGCGACCCGCAGCGCATGATGCAGATGCTTCGTCTTGGCTTTGATTATGCTTTTAGAGATGATAATGAATAGTCCGTTTTATTGGACACTAATTTTGCTATGATAATTGCGAGGTGATAGACTCTTGATTAGATATGCGTATATTTGCAACCAAGTTCTACAACTTTACCGCAGCTTACCTTCTATCAGTTTCCCTATGAATCCTCGGCTATTTTTTAATCAGATTGAAAACTGTAGAATAATGCCATATTCTACTTTTGCTAAAATCAATTCATGTAGTTTAGATGAAGTTTTTGCATTATGCGAAAGTGAAAGTGGCTGTACCCATTATGACATAACGAACGATAGATACCTTGTCCTTGTTAATAGTTCTACAGCTAACAACAATGTTATAGGCCGTATTCGTTGGACTCTGGCACACGAACTTGGTCATGTCAAATTAAATCATCTTCCTTACTTGGCAGAGCCACGGATCGCAGAAAACAACTTTAATAACCTTTCTAATCCTGAACTGGAGGGAGAAGCAGACTACTTTGCCGCCCTCCTGCTTTGTCCTATGCCTTTATATGACCAGCTTCGTATTCAGTCAGCACAGGATGTTCAGCGTGTCTTTGGGCTGTCATGGGAGGCTTCTGATGTGCGTTGGAGAGAATATCTCAAGTGGAAACGTAGTCACAGAAAAACAGCTTGGGAAAATGATATGAGAAGATTGGTTAATCAACGTTATAATTTGGCTGGAGAAGTAGGACTCGAACCTACAAAGAAGGTTGCGCTACCTTCCACCGCTCTATAGTGGCGGCGTGTCTACCATTCCACCATTCTCCAATATTTCTCCCCCACTTTATGGGGGAGATTTTTTACACCCATACCCCACCTGACCTAACCGAACCGAATCATACCGTACCTTAAAATCCTAACCATACCAAACCTCACCATATCATACCTCACTACACCCCATCAAACCTAACCTTAAAATCCTTACCTTAATCTAATATATCACTTTGTTAATGCAAGAGGATGAGGTCGCTTTTGACTAAGCATATTAACTTCTACGACTGCTCCTGCAATAGCAGCACGAACAAGATGCAAACGATCATTTACAAGATTATATGATTCCAGACCAGCAGGACTCATTTTCTGTACTGGAGCATTACCCATAATTTTGCCACCTTTATCAATCTTTTTTGCGCCATCAGAAAGTGCTTTTACTGCGGAATTAGTATAGTTATCTGGCATAATAATTTCATATCCCGTTTTGCGAACACAATCAATCATCTTGCCAGCTTCAAGCAACTTCTTTTTTGCCCTTTGAACAATACTACTATATTGCTGTGAACCATATTGAACACCAAGCAAATTCGCAATTTCCTGATGAAAAATTACTGTTCCATAGTCCTTTTCGACAATATAATTTACAAGTTTTTCTACTTGCTTATTTGTTTTCATTTTGATTTTACTCCTTTATTAAAAATATCTTTTTAAATCCTTACCTAACCAAACCAGATTACACCTCACTTGACCTTGCCAAATCTTAAAATTCATACCACACCTAATCTAACCTAACCTAATCATACACTACCTTACCGGGCCTTAAAATCCTTACCATACCGCATCCTACCCGATTCAACCATACCCAACCTGACCATATCATACCTTAAAATCCTTACCTCATCATACCTGATCCTATCCGAGCCTATCCAACCTCACCATACCAGACCCTATAATCCTCAATTTTATGTCTGTACCATACCACACTTGTAGCATGGTACAGACTTTATATCCTTATAAATCTTACGCTACCTCAACAATATTAGCAGAGAATCTACCATATCCACGATCACGCATTTCACAAAGGCCAACATAACTGCCAGCATATTCGATTGCATTGATGATAGTGGAAATATCCATCATATTCTCATCATAAGAAATATCAAAAGTTACTTTCCATGTATTAAAACGAGGACGTGTACGAATCACACGATTGCGCTGCACACAAACAGAACGCACATCACGATAACGATTATCAGTTTTCAAAATCTCATAATTCTGCGGCTCAGAAATATCAACAGGAGCCATTAAAGTATCAACCTGAAGATACTTGGAAATATCTGCGCCCTTACGATTGGCCTTTGCGCCATTCTGGATTGTAGCCTTGATGCACTCATTCGGAATATGTAAACCAACAGTATCATCCCAATAAACACCAGACTCCCATTCCAGATCAGAAATCTTCAGCAAATCTTCCTCTGTCTTTTTCTTCTTAGAAGTGTACTTTTTCATTTCAATGCTAATCGGATGCAGCGGATTTACACACTTAGGAGAGTGCATAATCAGGGGAGAATTACCAATCAGAGTTACATTCAGCTTTTTCATTGTTTTGTTTCCTTTCTGTTTTTGATTTCTTATTATAATATGTTTTCTTTGCCTTAATTTAAGGCTGGCGACAGATTTGGGACTCGAACCCAAACGCCCTTTCGGACTACTGCGAGTTTTCAAGACTCGTCCCTTACCAGTTAGGGTTAATCTGCCATATCCCTCCCCTACTACATGAAGCAGTAGGGGAGATTTTTGTTTTACAAACACGCTTCAAGGCCAGCAATAGCCTTTTCCATTTTTGCAATACGCCCACGCAATGAACTGATTGTGTTTTTGATTTCCTCTCTATCGGTTGTTATGTAATACCCCTTGGGACTGGAACAGATTGGACTTCCATTGCTTCGTGCTGTGTTGATCATACGCCTGATTGTAGTTCGAGGAACACAAAATGCTTTGACAATTCACTACTACAAACTGGATAATCTTTACCATCTGAATGTTCTCGAAGGAATTTTTCAATTACGTCCATAATAACACCTACTGAATAAGTCGTTATATGCGCTTACTACACCACGATCCGTCAATCTTTTTCATAGAATAATCGGACAGTTCACCATTATAAGATGCAGTAGCTTTCACATCTTCATTTGTGACAATAATCCTTACACTGGTTGCTCCCGGAAACATTTTCTTTGTGTTCTCAAGAATTTCATGCAGAAAATCATCCATTGCAATTACTCCTTAATAGTTATCAGGAATAGACCAGTCCTCACAAAGACGAGCATCCATCTTAGTCTGACTTACACTGATCTCACTCTCCACATATGTCGGTGCAATTTCACCAGAATCATTTGTCGTAAGAATCCATGTGGCAGTAGTAACAACACTTTCAGTATACAGACCATTCGGCTCTGCAAGCGATACAATATTCCAATAACTTCCTCCACCACGAGCCTCCTGAGAAGATTCAGGTGCGGTAATCGCTGCGCCATAAGGAATTCCATATCCAATGCAAGTTCCCTGATAAATCCACTTACCTGTATATTCGTTCTTGGTATACCAATAACAGATAAGATTAGGATTATCACGCATCTCATAAATTTCTTTCAACTGAGAATACTCAAAGAAATTTGTGATATTTGGAAAACCAATACTATTCTGAATCTGATCCTTCAACTCATTGGTATACTGAGTTTCCTCACTATCATACATACATCCAGCCAAGATACCAGTCATAAGAACTGCACAAAGAGCGATAGCTACAATCTTAAACTTTTTCATTTTATATTCTCCTTATATTTTAATGATTGAGACACTGATTATAAAACTGGCGCAGAGTTGCGTTATCAATAGAATCTGTATCCAAATTCGGATACCTCATCACAACATACTCCATAATTGTATTCTTATCTGTATCTGTTTCAGCATCATTATACTGCTTATAACTATCAGCCAAAAACGATGCAGCAACTTCAGAATATGTTGTAGTCTGCTTAAATACCTCTCGATCTGCTTCTGTCTGCCATTTACCTACGATTGCATCCCACTGAATAGCGGTGTAAGTTCCTCCGACCACGATAACAACCGCAAGCAAGGCAAGAAGAATATTTTTAATAGTTTTCATTACATCATTTCCTTTCTTTTGATAGTGTCCATTAATATATCATGAAACGACTGGAGAACTTTCTTGCCTTTGCTTTTCCTATTATAGATAACCACCCTTGATTTATCTTGTGGATTCTCAGCAATGTCCAAAACCTTGATCTTATCTCCCTGTCGATCTTGATATGTGTTGCCAATTACAAAATCCATTACAGCTTCTTTCATTCAGGCCAAATCACAACAGGAATATCAAAGATACCCAGCATTCGATACATCAAGAAAGAAGTATAACCATCAAACAGATTCAACTTCTCATCTACATAAATCTCTGTCTTAAACTTACGATGACTACGCCACTCGTCCAGCCGCCGCATCAGCTTCTCATTGCAAGGAATTGTATTTGCAAAAGAACGTGGAATTTGAATACACTCAAGAGGAACCATTCGCCGCTCCAGATTCATAAAACGACACTCCTTCTCAGCGGCCTCCTGATTCAGATACATCTTATCATCTGAAACCGTCCTATTTGATCCATCACTATCAATTACACGATAAGTAACATTTGTAGATGTTGAGTTCATATTTGTATCAATCGTAATTACTGTACCAGAACCAACTTCATACTTAGGCTGACCAGCAACCTTGACAGTACCTTTACCCTTACACTCAGGACAATTATACTCCCTTACATCGCCTGTCAAAATCTGAGTCAAATTCTGCTCAATCTGATCACTGATAGATTCAGCAAACTTATCAGGCGAATCAAAATTCGGATTAATTGCCGTTCCAATACAAATCTTACCAGTACCAGAGCAGATGGGGCAAGTTTCACGATTGATTTTCTTCAGATAGAAAATAGTATCTCCGATGTTTGCCTTAGTCTCAATGTTCGTTTTTTGATTTCCTTTCTAATTATTGATTGCGCCGTTATTTACCTTAAATCATCGTCAGTTGGCTTACTGTTCCTCCTGACATTATTTATTATAATTGATTATACCGTTATTGTCAAGAGGTTTTTTGAAATTTCTTTAAAAATTTTACCAGCAGCTTGTATCCGTAATATCTTCTTCAACACCGCATACTGGACACCTAATTTTTACTACAGTACCAATCCCGGTTCCCTGAAGATCATAGATAAAATGGCTACCATTTTTACAAATCTGATAATGTCGCTCCCGAAATTCCTTATCTCGTTCATACTCTACTGGTGATAGGACACTAATAGACCGCTGCTGAATGGATCGAATCTCATCATCCTTGGCCTTAATCTCAACATCTTTATTGTACTTATTTAATGTAGCACGTAAAGCCTTATTATCCCGCATAAGATAATTCGCAGCCTGTTTAATTGAATTTAAACTTTGTTGAATATTCTTTTCTGGATCATCAAATGTAATAATATTACCTTCTTCATCAAGTACAAATCCAATCCCCATAAATCCTCCCATTACGCAAACAATGAAATAACACCTAAGAGCGGCAAACCAATAAACAATGTTAGCAATATAGCAACCGCCAATGCTCCTATAATTCTCGCAGAAAAACTATTGTTACGAACACCATTAAATGAAACTGTAAATTTAGGATAAAAGAATGTAAACACATATGCCAAAACAAAGAACGCCAAAATAAATTTCATACTATCACCTCAAATCAACTTCAAGTTTATACGTACCATTCCCATAATAGTCAATGTCATAATTCTTCATCTAACCATCATTTTCTTTTGAATTTGGATTATAAGGCATTGAAAAACCAAGACGTAAAATATGATTAAGAACTCTACGTACAGTAGTGTTACGACTACACCGCTCTTCAAAAACCAAGGAACCATTATCTAAATTTACAAGTGAACAATAAGATGTAGTATTGCAACCATCATATTTATTTTTATTGTCCCGGAATGATGTAACCATATAAATACCAGTTGCAACACCTCCATACTTTACGATAATCAATGAACCATTATGCAAATTTAGCTTACGATCCAAATTCAAATCAGGGGCTTGCCCTTTAATAAAAACATTGTTCATTAAATCACCCTCCTACATTTAACCACCAACAAAAATGCGAGAATTAATATAGTTAGGCTCTCGATTAAAAATAGGAATCTCCGTATCAATAACCCATTTATTACGAGAACAGATACCAGTAACATTACCATTCTTATCTCTGGCCTCAAAAGTCATAGGCTTCTTAACACAACACGTACCACGCTTACATGATGTAGGATAGTCGTTCCAGTTGATGCCCCTCTCTGTAAACAACATATCTTGAATCTCGTTACAAGACTTCCCCATAAGCTGCTTGTGTGAAAACTGTGCCTGTCCCGCTGCTTGAATACTATTTCGTGTAGCGTCCTGCTGCCGCCAGCAAAGGCAGTTCATAACTTCCTCTTTTGGAACATTAAAAGCACGAGCATCGAAAAGCGCACGATCAAAACGAGAAGAATAAATCTGTGCTTGCTTTACGGCTGGCTGATCTATGCAGCGCAAATTATTTGTACCACTATTATACCAATCGGGAATTTTGCTTGCCGCCCAAATATCAACATTCCTACGCCATGCGGTATTAAAGGCCAACGTAGCCATAGACGCAGCAATACTGCACATTTTCTCAACATTATTATCAAACCAAGCATCACTTGTAAGTGTCTGATAATCTACCAGCGCAAGAGAAATTTCATCGGATTGCGTATAAGCCATCACACAGCCCTGAATATTCTCACAAAGATATTTCATGGTATCATTCATAGTCTGCATCAACAGGGCATCAAACGGCTTTACAAAACCTCTGGTAAACGTGTGAAATGCTTTCCCATCAAGCCGAATAATTACAGGCATACGCCGCACCAGACTTACCTTTGGAACATTCTCATACCGCTTCATGCGATCCCCAAGACTATCACGATTATTTCCCATTTTTCGTTACCTCCATTTCAATTTTATCTTGTTCACAAATTCCATTATGCTCATGTACTTGGTATCGAAATCCTCTGCTACCAAATCTCATGTGAGTAAGTTTTTCACCAGTAAGTTTGCAAACATGATTCTTACTGTTTAAATATTTACAATCACCACTACAATACATATCAATCCTCCTGCATAAATTCATCTAATACTATCCGATAGCACCGCATATTAGGACGATACTTTGGATTATTAAAAATTTGCGAGTCATCACCTGTTTTGGCTTTCAAGATTGCCGCAGCTACACCAGAAGAACGAGAAATACCAGCGTCACAATGAACAATCACATCTGTATCTGGATACTTGTCTAATAGCTGTCTGACAAGCTGGGCATCGGCCTCGGTAATAAGATCATTCTCAGTCACTTCACGATCATAAACATCTTTTCCGGGTTTATCTGCATCTGTGAAAAACAAAGGCTGAATTGCTACAAGGCCATTTTTATTAGAACAATATGGTTCCGTAGGATATGTAATATAGGGATCAGAAATTGAAATCATAATTGCTGGCTTATTATGATACTCACTACAGTATCTCATTGCAGCATCACGAGACATGACTACTACAGTCATTCATCTACCTCCTTATTATGAAAATGACACTTTAAACCAATCGAAAGTAACTCCTGTTCTTTTTTATTTAGTATTAACCGACATAATTTATCAGCTTCATCATCTGCTCCACGCTCAGAATTATCTTGGCGTTGCTTGATTGCCATATAATGACCGAGTTCATGAGCAAGAACATAAGGCTCATCTTTATACTTTTCTAAAATTTCAATCTTTGCATCATCAACAAAAAGTCGCCCATTCATTGAATGATATAAGATACGTCCAGCCGCAGTTCCAAGTTTTTCATGATATGATAAACCAATACCAAGTTGAGTACATAATGTTTTCAATGATTCTGTAAGTCTACTTTCAGCAACAATACGCTCTTTGTGTTCTTGCTCAATTTCTTTATCAACCTTCCAATCAACATAAAAATAGAGAGCAACACAAATCAAAGCAAAGACTAAAACTACTAAGAATATATATAATAGCATAATATCACCTCTGGCTTAAAATTCCCAAATCAATTAATTCATTTATTTTGCCGAGAAACTTTTCTTGAATACGTAAGTCATTATCACATTGAATGTCTTTTTCTCTAAAGAATTGATTGAATTTATAGCTACACATTCCGCCATAAGAAGTAAGATGGACACGAAACTTTCCTGCATATGTTTTAGCATTATCATCATATATGCCAATCCAAAATTCGTTATCTGTACCAAACACAACATCCATCTTATTACCAGCAGAACCAACAATACACCATGCGCCAATTACATCATTACGCCAAAACAAAGGTTTGCCGACCTTGCTTCTATCAACAATTTTTAATTTACGGATTTTTGCCATAGTAAGATTATATTTGTTCTTTACTGTAGGTTTTCGCATTTTATTTTCCTTTCAAATGGCGGTAATAATAGAATTGAAGTTGCTGAATAAATCCCTCAAACCCCTTATATGGGGTTGTATCAAAACGCCCATTATAAACTTCATCCAGTAGTTTCTTCATCCATGTATCAATCGGAAACTGTGTAAGATCATATGCACCAAATAGCATGATGCAGGAGGCTACCTTTTTGCCAATACCCGGAATAGCCAACAACATATCGTAATTAGGCATAACCAAAGCTGGATTACGTTTACATACACCATAGATATAAGTTGCACGATAACCTAATCCTAAATCAGACAAATCATCCATAGTTACATTCTCTAAATCTTTTGCATTAGGAAATGAATATCGAACCATCCCATATCTTTCAATAGGCTTACCAAATTTTTCACAGAGCAATTCAATAGACTTTTTAATTCGTGGTATGTTATTATTTTGCGAAATAATAAAAGAAATTAGTGCCTCCCAAAATGATTGCCTTAATATTCGCATACCCTTTCCATACTCTGCTGCATCTTTTAGAAAGTTATCATCGGAATTTGCTATAGCGATATAGAATTTTTCATAGTTTGTATCAAGGTCAAAATACATATTCCAAAAATCCCATTCGCTCTTATCACAATTAAAGAAATATGCTCCCTCTGATTTGACATGATAAACACGAACATATTTATTCATTGCAATCACATCATAAACAGCAACAAAGTAACTTTCTTCAACAATAAAAATACGAAAACACTGACCACTATCCATAATTGTTCTTAGGTTTAGTTCGTTTTCACTTATTCTAATCATTACAATCACCTGTTGAATATATCGTTATTTAGCTTACTAAATAGGCGGCTGCGGTAAATCTTGCCACCATACCCTGCACGATTTTAAACTCCGTACTACATTACCATAAATAGCATATCTACGGATTGTTGACAATGGCGTTAGCCCACCAATTATGCCAGTCTGATATTCACCATTAATGTAAAGCAATACTTTTTTATGTGCTGGAGGAAGTGTCTTTTCACCTTTCCTTAAATCTATCTTAGTCCAAGATTTATCGCTCATCTTGCCACCTCAATTATTTTCGGTAAGACGCTTGGCTAATATTTCATCACGGGATGCTCCGCAGCGAGGACAAAATTCAAACTGCCTTTCAGGTGGAAACCGATAGCTACCACCAGCCATAACAATTCTTGTTCCATACCGATCTATTTCATAAGAAGCAGAACCAAAATCAAATCGCTCACAAAATTCACACATTTTTATTTCTCCTTTTTTACACAAACAGGACAAAGCGTTTTACCGTTTATACATTTCCATCCTTCTAAATATGCTAATTTTGATAATTTACTTTTACTAACCTCCATTCCCTGCTCATAATCTGTACTTCTACTTTTTGCACATTGACAACACGATATATCAAAATATGTATCAATCTTTATTTTCATTTTAACATTCCTCCATCAACTTTTTCACACGATCAATTTCCTCTGCGGAATGCGGCGTACCACCAGCATTCATCTGAATGTACCACTGTAATACTTCCTTCTTTGTTTTGAGATCATTGATATTGAACACCATACTATGACGAATCAAATCTGTATCGCCTTCAAAATCAGAATGAAACATATCAAACACAGGAATTTCATTGTTCATAAAACGCTGAATAGCTGTGATCCGCTGGAGGCCATCAACACATACAAAGTCGCTGTATCCAGTCTTAGGGCCACAGCTATGCCAGTATGGATCGTTGAAGTAAAGAACACGACCAGTTTTACCACCCTGAAGAATGAACTCCAAAAATTTAATCTGTTGTTGTTCAGTCCAAACATGACCTCGCTGGAAATCTGGATTAAGTTGCAATCCTTCTTCGTTCACCAGCCTGTCAAGCCAATCCATCATATACTCCCACGACACGTTGACTTGATATGATCCATCACTGATAAATTGTGGAATATCTCTAAACCTCATTTTCTTTCTCCTTATACAAATCAGAATAACATCTGGAACAGTCATGACAATCTAACCCCGCTGGAAATTTGCCATTTGAACGAATACAACCGAGACATGATTTTTCATAATCAGTCTTTTTCAATGCTTCAATAGCCATTTGAGCAGCCTTTGCTTTATGCGGTCTGGCTGACCATTCCTTTCCATCTGAATCAGCATCATGCGAAAGTACAGCAATAGCTTCTTCGATAGTCATATTTTGAACATCTTCCCATGTTGAATTGTGATCAAATTTTCTCATACTGATACCTCAGAAAAACAAAGAATTATAATATCTACGGCTCATTTCAAAAAGAACTTCATCTTCAACTAACCGCATATTTTGTCCATAGTCAGTATGAGCAACATTATCTGAAAATTCTTTTGCCAAATTTCTTAACTGTTCACCTTTTAAAACTCCAGTTCTACGAAAACCAGAAATTTCTTTAAACAATTCTGCAAGTTCAGCTTCGCTCATATTCTTCATACGTTGACCAAGCCACGTATTAATCTGTTCAATTTCTTTCATAAGAATTACTCCTTCATATTGTATTGTCTTTCAAATTCATCAATCGCATTTACAATTTCAGAAAGTTCATCCCTAACTTCTGCTATTTCGCCATTGTCATACATACTTACCACTTTAGATAAAGTTTCAATGATTTTCGCATCGTCAAGTTCTTTGCCATTAAAATATTTCATTTTCATGATTGTTCTCCTTTTTCATTGGCTCATCTTCTTGTTCTGTTCCACATTCTTTGCAAATATATCTGCCCAACAAACGATTGCCGTCTTTAAAATTACCCATATATTTATGATTCGTATGTCTATCACAAGTTTTACAATACAATTCCATAATTACTATTCCTCATATGCCTTCTGAATTTCTTTCATTAAGCCATCAATAGAATATTCTCCATAATGTATATAACAAGATATAGCTTCTAATAGATTACTGGCATTTTCTGCTGCGGTATTATGCTTTGCAGAATCAACGCCAAGATCGTCTAATGCTTTGAAAATTAAATCTTCTGCTTCGGTTGCTTTGTCCTGTAATTCTTTTGCTGTTTCAATACCTTTTCGCAAAAGAATAAATTTCTCTTTATTTGTCATTTTACACTCCTACCCAAATCCTATGATAGTCGCAAAGATCATAAAAAGTTTTAAGGCTGTCATTTACACAATCCAGTGCTGGATTATACCCATCATAGCCACCGTCCAGCAAAGCATCTTCACGTTTGCCTTCATCTGGATTGTTTAATGCTTCAATATAGAAATTCAAAGTATTGTAATCACTTTCAAATTCCCACCAATCATCTTTCACTAATGATTTAATCTGGTCATAACAATCCTTTAAAGCTAAAAGCGTTTTCTTACATGACTCTAAATCATCGCCACCAGTATTAATAGTTTCACGGAGGGCCTTGCCGTGGTACTCTAATTTATATCTCCACTTAATCATATTATCACCTTATTTACACGTTAGAACAACTATACAACCGAAAGAACTTTCAATTTTATTAATCCATTTTTGAAGTACAATTAAATTCTCTTGCTTTTCGTTTGTATATATCACAAGCATAACGGGATTACTTATTTCAACTTCATGAAAAAGTTTCTCACCCAAAAGTTCCTGTGAGTTATCTAAAGAAACAATATATGAATTTAATGTAGGAACAACTTCTTGTACATACTGACAGCAAATCACATTTCTATTTCCTCGAATAATTGCATCGCATACAACACTTTTTCCTCTATCGCCTTTTAAAAACAACATAAATTTATTCCTCCATTTGACTTATTGCATATGATCTAAGCTGACACTTATTATTTTCCATTATACCATCAATCACCATTTCAAGCAACTGGTTTAATACTGCTCCAATCTTTTTTCCGGGTTTATATCCAAGCTGGATCAGGTCATTTCCATTGATAGCCAAATCTTTGAGAGAGAAACAATCCTCTTGATATTTTTGTGCTAATAGTATTTCATTTGTCATTTGAAGAATCTCAATCTTATGCAACCGATCTCCATATAACTGTGCTTGTGCCGCATAGTCAGCCTCTTTTACATCCAGTAACCGAAGAAACTGCTCCAGACCCATTTTATTCAGGCAGCGGCGAATTACTGGCTTTCGTGGTTCAATCGTTCTATCGTGGGCTTCGACAAGCTGTGTGACCAACTTAACCGTTTGATTATCATACCGTAATCCTCGCAAGGATTTTTCCGCTATGTCTTTACTAATAGCAGCGTGTCCATAAAAATGTCCTACACCGCTCTCAAACGAATAACACAAAGGTTTTCCAATATCATGATACAGCAACGCCAACCGAGTATAAAGGTCTTTAGGAGCCGCAGAAATAGCAAACAGCGTATGTTCCCAAACATCTCTATTATGATGTGGATTGTTCTGCTGAAATCCAATACAAGGCTTTATTTCAGGAATGCAAACCGACAACACATCAGGAAAACAGGTCAGTGTAGAATAACAATCGCCCATCAAAATTCCAGTTAGTTCAGAATTAATTCGCTCTGCTGAAATGTACTGAAGCAAATGCCGATACCTACGCATGGCATCTTCTGTGCTTTGCTCGATTACAAATCCCAATTTGGATTGAAACCTCATAGCACGAAGAATACGCAATGGATCTTCCATAAAACGCTTATTAGGATCACCCACACAACGAATCCACTTATGCTCCAAATCAAACTGTCCATCATAAAAGTCTCGGATTTTTCCACTAATGTCAGCAGCCATTGCATTGATTGTAAAATCACGGCGCATCAAATCTTCTTGGAGCCTACCAACAAACTGTACAGAATCAGGATGCCGATGATCTGTATATTCTCCATCTGTTCGGTATGTGGTAATTTCATATCCAACATGATCCACCATGACAGTAAGCGTTCCATGCTGGAAGCCAGTTTCAATTACATGATAGCTGGCAAAACACTCTTTCATCTGATTAGGAAGTGCATTCGTGCAAATATCCCAATCATGTGGTTCATGACTCAGCAGAAAATCACGAACACAGCCGCCTACCACATAGGCTTCATATCCTGCATCCAGCAAAACTTTCATAAGCTGCTTTGGAGCCTCTGGAATGTTAATTATTTTTCCCATAGTATCTATACCTCTTTTAACGGACACCAAGACGGACGATCTTTAAAAATCTCTCCTGTTTCATCATCTACAACATCATCTTCTGTTATGCCACAGCTAAAATGAGTGAAATGCACATTTGACTGACAGCAAGGACATACATTGCAATCAGTAGGCATTTCCATATCAATTTGAATCATTTCAATTCTCCTTAATTACATATGAAACAGTCCACTTTCATTCAATACTGAAACTTCCCTATATTTCTGTGAAAGTACGCCATTCGTAATGAAAAGTTTCCCATCTACGTGATATTTTATCATATCATCACCATGAAAAGAATTAATCATCACAATTCCATCCTTTGCGGCAAGATAAACATTCCACATAAAATTCTCACCTTGAATATACTTACCAGCTAATACAGCGTTCATAGCCTCTATAAAAGTCAAATCAAATTTAGTTTCCATGTTTGCCTCCATATTTATCAATCTATTTTTCCAATAATACTTATCTCAACTCCTATGCCAACAAAATTTGAACAAAGTGTAAGCACAGTTCCAATGGGAAGTTCACAATGCTTTTTGGCATGACGAATAGCCGCTTTTACGCTACGAATTTCTCTGCTGTGGGTTGAACAACCACGACTATTTTTATCCAACAGCCCTAATCTAATAGCATCATCCCAATTAAACCATTTGTTTTCTGAATCAAACCACCAACATACGCCATTTACCGATTTTGAAATAGTAACATTCCTATAAATTGGATAACGAAAAGTGTCTTTAAAACTACTGCAATTAAATCGAAATCCTTTTTGATTAAAATATTTTACACGAATTTTATTTTTCATTCTATTCTCCTACAACAACGAACAGAAATTTCTTTCCCCATTTAATCATCATACAATCTGGTTTTTCCAGTGTTATATTGTACTTTTGATTATTTCTACGAACTTCATTTGTAGACGATACAATTCCGGCCTCTTTCATAATTGCTGGTAAGCATCTGGTTTCTGTAAATAAAGTTTGTTCTTTTTCTATATGTTCCCAATCCTCTTGATCTAATGCCAATAATGACTCTGGCGATACAAGAGGTTTTTCAATTACTACATTTGCAATCATAATATTCTCCTAATCTTCAAACCAATCATTGTACCATGAACTTCCATGCCAAGTTTGATGGACATATACAAATTCCAACCATCACCATTCCCCATTAGCTTTAATTGGTAAGAATGCAAATTTTCTTACAACCTGTTCCTCACCAACAAAATTCCCAAGCCACCGCATATATTATCCTCCAGTAATTTTTATCGCTTCTTCATTTACATACATCACAAATTTCTCAATCTGCTTATAGTTAGGCTTTGGCGGCAAAACAGTATGCTCCTTGGCGTGTTTCATACGATTTTCATAGTCAGTTACCATATCAAAAAACTCCTGCTTATATGTACCATCCTCATTCTGATATGCACCATTACGAATTGACATAAGCAGAGGAATATCTTTCTCACGATAAGTAGAAAACACTCCATTCTCCAACAAATCAATACAAGTCAGATATAAACGGATCAGGTGCATAGCGTGTTTATTCAAATGTTCTTCATCTTTCTTATGATTCCTATGATTCAGCTTTTCATATGTGCCAAGCACATTACTCAATTCATTCATGATGCTGTTAAACTCACGTGCTGGATAATGAGAGAGCGTAATATTAGCAAAGATTTCTGTATCACATTCCTCACGAGGGCTTTCCGCAGTATAAAGAACGATACTACCCTTATCAAATTTTGTGTACTTGCTTTCAAAATGTTTGAGAGAACTTTTCATAGAGTTAAGAGTATGTTCCTCTTTCTTGGCCTGTGGCAGACGATCACGAGCAACCGCACATTCAAGCCGCCGAAGCTGCTGATTAGCATAGCCACCAAAAGACTGAACTGCTCTCTGCGAAAGGAACATATCACGCTGCTCAATCATCATTTTTCCAATAGGATGATAGAACACATAGCTATCAGGTCTGCAAAAGAGCATTTCGATTGTATTAGGGTTGCAATTTTCCAATAGACCAATCAGCTTATTAAATGCGTAGATTGTAGTATCTGTATCTTTGTCAAGAACTTGCTCAAAGTTTGTTCTTCCAAGCAAATCGCTTTTAGAATTTAGAGCGCATCCACGTATATCAATATCAGACGTAGGTTTATTTGTACCATACGCATGACTACCACCAAATGTTGCAAACAGCATCGACCCCCCAAGATGAGGGTTGGTCTGAATGAATTGATATTCCGGGCGGCTCAAGACTTCCTGAATATTCATGTTAAGTTTCCTTTCATTATGTTATTCTATACCAAAACTCGACAGCATTTTATTTTCTTTTAATTCTTGATTGTTTTCATTCATGTATTCAAAAAATGCTTCTTCAAACTTCTTAGCCCACATATCGCCATCTTCGTAAGAGTCAACTTCACTCACAGACAACCATGTGTATCCACTAAAAATAGTAACATTGCCAATTTTACCAACAGAAAGATTATAAGTATATCCACCAAGTTTTTTATTACGGCGGTAAATACATCTGTATCAATGAAATATCTTAACACATATCTTGAATAGAATTTTTCGATTGGATTATTTCTTCTTTCGATAAGCGTAAGATAATTTGTAATTGGTTGTTTCATTTTCTATCCTCCCAAGGCTGCTTTTTCCGATAGACAGTTTGTTGCTCTGCAATATATCCTTCTTCAACATGATAGTCCATAGACATTTCCGCAACATCATCAACCTTCTGCTTGATTTCATCTTCCGTTGCATTATCGTCTACGTAAAACTCAAAATCGTAACATCCCAAAGCACGAACGCTTATATATCCAGTAACCTTTTTCATAAAATTTCCTTTCTAAGCAATCTGCTTAATTGAAATATTTGTAACAAAAAATGCACCATCTTTTTTTAGCTTTTCGATTGCAAATTGTCTGGCCTTTCTTTCAGTATTTGCTTTTACAATTACAGTCTTATATCTTGAAGCATCCATATTAATTTCTGCTGTTATTTCCCACTGTTTAATCATTATTCCACTCCCTAAATCCATTTATATATTTACCATTTTCCTGAACATGACTTAACCGCAATGCAGAAACAATAGCTTCAGTATCAATGTCCATCTTTCCATCACGTTCCGCATATTTCTTTTGTTGCTCTGGAAAAACGTCTTTGAAGTTTTCCTGCTGTCGCTTTGCATCAAAGTATTGCCACACATCAAAAGCTGGTTTATCCGCAGTTTTTAAATAATCCACAAAAGCATCACGAGTTATCCGTACCAGTTCACTATCAGAATAATGTTCCTTTGGTGTTCCAGTATATTCAGAAAGAAAATTAATGATGGATTCTTTTGCAGATTTTCCACTATGTTTAACAGCATAGATAAGTCCAAGCGTTAAATTATCCATATGTAACTCCCTTATGCCATCTGGTATTCGCCACGAACCAATTTACGCTGCCATCCATCACCAACATCAACATAAATTGTTCCGGGATCATTCTTTACCAGTTCACATACTTTATAAATTTTTCCAAATTCCATTCTATTCCATGAATCAGATTTAAGCAAACACTGAACTTTGTCGCCTATTTGTGGATTAAGATTAGCAAATGGACTATAACAGTCTGGACATAATAGCCTTTCTCCTATCTGTTTCCATCCATTCATTCGCAGATCAGTCCAACCACGCTTATTTTTGACAACCTTATCACATCCGCTGCACGTACATTCAAAGTATCTGACTTCTTTTATATTATCCATAGCTTTTCAATACCTCGCCTAATTAATTTTCTACCTTTGATTATAATTGATTATATCGTTATTGTCAAGACTTATCTTTCAAGTTTTCCACATATTCTCTGGCCTCCCTCAAAGTACATCCATAACGATCCCGATACAATTTCACCGCAAGAATCGGACGACTCTGCGCCAGTTTTTCCACTTGCATATCATACTCCGGGATTAACTGTTTAATAGTTTTCCCCAACAAAGAATACAACCACTTCAAAAATTCCTGCTCATGCCTATACGTATTATGATAACCATGCGTCACATAGAATGCCATATCAACTTCATGCCGAGTAACAATATGATCGTCCATCAAAACATAGAAGATTTCGTCATTCATATTACTTTTCCTTTCTGGCCTTTGCCAATTCTCTTTGTTTCCAGTATTCATGCTGTTCATTCTTTTGCAAATGCCAACACTGTTTTCCAAGACAGCCTTTACGTTTCATTTCTTTTACGGTTAGTGATCCACAATGAAGGGCGCAGTAGGCTACTGGATTCTTTGGCCTACCACCAAAAATTGTCTTTTCCATTTTCAAACCTCGTATTCATCTTTCTTTTCAATCAAAGCAATCATAGACTTTACTACTGCATTAATTTCCTGCAAGGTTCCATACCACAATTCCATACCATTCAAAATCAACTGGTACAAACCACTTTCCTTACTATTAGCGCATTCATTCAGGCAAAGACGATGATAAAACCCACCATCTTTAATTCGCTGCCAATGTTCACAATCTCTTTTAATAGTATCAATCAGATTGGTATTCATTTCAAATTCTCCTTATCATATGTAATTTCATCTTTGCTTATGGGTAACAATTCCATTCGCATACCTTGATCGTTAGGAATATCAACAAACTTTCCATAACAATCTGCATTATATGGATTTCTGTCAAGATACCAAAGGCCAAAGAAAACCCCAAAACATTTCTGCTCCCTATGCCACAAAACTATACCATCGTAATGTTTTCCTTTTACTTTAATATAATCGCCAGTCTTAATCTCGTTTCCTTCACAATCTAAAAGACCAGTTAATATTCCAATCCGTTCATTTTTACTATGTCTAACCTGATAACGCTTTCTACGTTCCATTACGCCACCTTCTTAATCTCCATATAACATCCTTTATAAGCCTTACTCCCACGCTGCCGCATATCATAACCCATATTAAACGGAATACGAATTACTCCTTCTGCCTTCAACTTTTCCAGCAATTCTTCAATATCTACATATCCCTGTGCAAATCCCGGAACAGAAATATCATCCACTCTATCTAATTCACAAAGACGATCCCGATATTTAATCTTGTTCTTTTTCTGGTCAAACCACTTTTCCCAATGCTGATTTCCACAATGATAATGTGCGTGTTTGAAAAATAACTCAATCCTCCAACGAACTTCCTGAAGGCTATGTTCTGTACTTTTCCAGCCATTAATAGCCATCATAAAATCATTAATTGTTCCCGGCTCCCAATTCTTTTTGCTACAAGGAAAATGCGTGAAGTTGTCCGTGTTAATTAATACCTTATAAGTTGCCATTATAATTTTCCTTTCTCCGCTATGCGGTTTACTTTATTATTGATATTGTGTATCATATTTTTCGTCTAACTCAATAGCTGTATCTAAAAATACTTTCATGTAAACACTCAATCTACAGTTCGTGTAAACTGACTTAATCAATTCCAATGCAACATTTCTTAATTCATCATTTAACATATTATTGCAACAATCTTTAATTTCGTCCATATGTTGATCCACATTTCCGGCCTTTAATATTTCTGTAAAAATTGCCATAGCTTTAATACTATCCACTGTGATTTCCTCCTCTATTTTGAAATTTCATATACTTCAATATAAGCATGAAGCCCTTTGCATTCTTTATTTTCCTGCTCTACACGCTTTTCCGCTTTCTTTTATGATTTATACACAGCAATGATATGATGATCGTCTACACAACCGCCACAAACAATATATACTTGCATTTTAAACCTCCTATATTTTGTGTTCTGCAATTTTCCGCAACTTACCTTTCTTATAAAGAAAGACATTAATGTTTCCAATATGCTTTAATTCTTCCAGTGCTGCAATAATCCGTTCTGTACGCTTTTGTTCAAACAAACTACGCTGTGCTGGATATTTAGGTTGATATATGTACATTAAACCGCCAACTCTATCTTGATATACAATACTGGTCACTTTTCCAATTCCTCCCTTATAGGCAATAATGACATACCAACCTTTTCATTTCTTATTTTATTTAATGTGCGTCGTGCTTGATCTAATTTCAAACCTAATGGAGAATAAGGGCTTACTTTATTTCTCCGCTCCGTCAAAATACAAATCGCAAAATCTAAATCGTTCATTTCTTCAAGTTGTTTTTTCGTCCATCTATCCATTTTTACTTTGTCCTTTCTGGCATTACTGCCTATACTCCATAATCAATACAATCCAGAATTTCCTTTAAAATAACAATCTTATGATATTGTTCTTTTGTGTAATTTTTGTTGTGACTTTCCAGCCAATCCACAAGTCCGCTTATGTAAGAATAAATATCGCTCCAATCTTCAAAACTCCAACCTTGCTCTGCCAACTTTTCATGATTAATACCTAATTTGATACGATCCATTTTTCCAGTCTCCTTATTTAATGTGCCTCACCATAGTAAATGTCTGGTCTACTGGTTACGTTATAAATCCAACTGCCACAACGAACAAGTAATGCGTCCTCACCATAGTATTTTTTCTTCATTCCCGCAATACTGCCTGTCACACTGAAATTCGGAAAACTGCTCAAATTAAGACGCTGCTTGTCTTTGACATAAACCGTTTTAACTCGCATTTTCATTATCCTCCATATCCATCAAATACATATCCGTCATACAATGCGGACAGCCTCTAAATGTCTCACCTCCGGGCTTTGTAAATTTTCCAACCTCCAATATTTTTGTTTCCCCGTTTTCCCATTCAATAAGAATAGGTATATCTTCTTCATTCATAAATATTTTTCCGCAATTATTACATCTAATCATCTTAATTCTCCTTCATAAATAATCTGCTACAGCAAATGGAACTATTAAATCTTGTACATAATTTCCATCTGCATTCAGTAAGATATATCGTGTTCCACCAAACATCATATTTTCAATGGCAATAATTTTCCCATTTTGATTTTGATAAATAATCTTTTCTTTATTAGATATTTTTCGCATTGTTTAATTCCTTTCTCCCCGTATAGCCGATAGGTCAGCTTTTCCGCTATAGCTTACTCCTGCTTTTCTCCATCTGTAATAGTAAGCTGCTCACCAGATTCATCATGATTTTCCGCTTCGCCATCATTCAACGGCTCCTGATCCTGTACTGCATTCTGATCCTCTACGTTATTTTCCTCCCGCACCTTTACACCAGCCAATTCCCGCATAATCCGCTGCCGTGTCTGAACTGCTCCGGGCTTCGCACTACCACTACCGACAGTCTTGTTATAATCATCGGAAGTAGAAGGATTTCCGCTAAAGAACGTCCGCAACGTCTGGTTAATCTCGTCCTGCGTCTTTTCCTCCTGTACTGCCAGATAGCAATAGTAAGCACAGCTTACAAAATGCGTCCGTGTCTTTACTGCCCGAAGGATTTTCTTATCATCGGTAGGATCAAGACTCTCAAGGAATGCGCTGTAAGCGTCAAGGCCAGACTGGATTTTTCCGATAGTATCATCGTCAGTCTGTACAGACTTTGCCCATTCACGGAAAGATTTGGTGGAGAAGTCCGGGTTTTCCACAGTTGCCATATGATAAAGCTGCATTGCAATGTTTTCATCGGTAAACCGCTTTTTGCCCGCTGCTGTAACAACATTCTGGATAGCGTCATGCCCTGCAAGCTGCTGGAACACTACCAGACAAGGCGTATTTACTCTGGTCAACTCAACCGCCGTCAAGGGCTTACCATTATTCAACCGCCTGAAGAACTCCCTGATCTCCTGCTCCGTCATATCTTCATAGTAGTAAATCGTAAGGGAATACTCGTTAATCCGATCCTGTACCCATTCGGGCAACTGGCTAAACGTCATTCCGCTAATGTCCTCCACGTTTCCATCATCATCAAAAACAGGAGGCGTATTGGTGGAAAGTGCAAACTCGTCACTGATAAACTCACAGATTGCATTACTCCGCTGCTTTCCATCCAGACTGTCATAAATCTTATTCTCGTCACGTGTGAAATACATAGCGGGGATTGCATAGCCGTAAATCATACTGTGAATAAGGAGGGACTTCTTTTCCACGTCCCACACAAGGCCACGCTGCACCGCATTGTCAAAGTTGACGTTTCCACGCTTCATCTGATTAACAAGAGTCTTTGCTGTCCACTGTACATTAAGTCTATTCATTGTAATATTCTCCTTTATAATTGTTAATTTTGGTTTGTAGTTACTTGTGATTTTTCCGCTTGCGCAAATTGCTATTAATAATTTCTTGCAATCTTACTTTCTTTCCTTTTCTCAAATGTGTTTCACCTTTTTTGATCCGTGTACCTTTTCCAGCGTCTAAAATCTGTTGCACCATTCCATTTTCTTTTGCGTGTTTCCGCATTATGTTAGAATAGTTTTGTTCTGTAGTTCTTGCACTATGACATAATCCGAAACGCTCTTTGTATTCATCAATGGTCATTCCGTGACTTTCCCGTACATGACTTCCTAATCGCACAAAGGATTTTCCGCAAATGTGACATATGATTTTTCCCCGATTGTCATAAGCGATTGTTCCCGCTGCTGGAATGTCATGTATCTTTCCACCATTTTTGAAATACTTGTAACAACCCTGACACAATCCTCCATAACGCTTGTTTGAAATGATTTTTCCGCATTGTGAACATTTCACTTTAATCAATCCTCTTCATAATAATCTGACAGTTTTACAAAATACCTCCCTGCATAAAAGAATGATTTTTTGTGGTCACTTTCCATACAAACTTCAATACAAGGAATACCACAAATAATGTACGTCACGTTTCCACCATCCTTTATTGAGTATGTCGTTATTTGCTTACACAATTACCTCCAGCGGACTCCCATATATGAAACGATAGGATCATCAATCCACAATAGATAAATGTTGACGGGAAAATTTCTTCCCACGGTGCGCCACAATCTGAAGCACCAGCTTTTCCTAAAATCAAGAAAAAGAATATTGCCGTTGCCCAACCTGAAATAGTCCGTACAATCTTTTCTACCTTGTCTATCTTTTCTGATCTCCGCTCAAGTTCTGCCCATTCTTTATCTATGTAGTTCACATTTCTACCTCCATTAATACATAGGCCACTTGATATTCTTTAAGGCTGCTTGTTTTTCCCGCTTGCCGTTTTCTGTCAAACAATCATCCTCCATAAAAGCGGCAACTTCACCAAAAGATACTTCGGGGATCATGTCGGCTAACCACTGGACAAACTGATCCTTGCTAACTTGTTCATGCTTGTGTCCATAGTTAATCAAATTTTCCACAATCTGACGCAACATACAGTTTTCCATGCCATTAAATTCCTGCTCCAGATAGGCCATAAACTTTTCCGCATTAAAACCCTTTTCCATTATTGTACCTCCACTTCAATATCATCATCTTTTAAAATTTCATTTATATAATTGACACGATCTTGTGATCCGCTCTCTTTTGCCATAAACATAGCAAATTCAATCATTCTTCCTAATGCGTCTTGTAAAGAAGCAATGTCCTTTGTTTTTACATAATAAGTTTCCATTTCAGTTTTCCCTTCTACCGTATGGCCTTATTTTTCCGCAATGGTCAAGCTACTTTGTATATAGGAACACTAACCGATCCAGCATACTTGTAAAGAATAATATCTTCAGGATTTTCCACTCCCACGGCCTCCGCTAACTCCTTTTTAATGCCTTCATCATTCCACGACACACAATAGTAAGCGCAACCATCAATTTCTTCCGGGTTTGTCGGCTCTGTATCACCATCATGGACAATCCATTCCGATCCATTATTGAAGTACATTACTTCAAAGGATTCAAGACTTTCCTTTGTCCAATACTGGATAGGATAATATACGGTATTCCATTCTCCCTGACAACAACCGTGGATTTGCTTATAGTCCCATTCTTCTCCTGTTACAATAGAAAGAACTTCAACCAAAATTTGATCCTCTCTACTGCTACTACATTCGCTATACTCCAAAACAAGCCGCTTCAGTTTTCCGATCTGCTGTTTGTTGTAGGTTTTTCCGCCGTCATGGTACAACCAATTATTGATTGCTTCTGTAACAGTATCATAACTTGCATACATACTTTTCTTTGCAATGTATTCAAATTCCGTTGCCAGTTCTCCAGCGTCAAGACATTCCTTTACCCTGTCAAAAACGCTGCTTGTGCGGCTCTGGTAGTCCTTATTTCCGCATATATTGATATACTCTGTACTATATGTATCATCATCAAAAATCCTGCTATCCTGAAATTCCGGCTCAATCTGTCTTGCATAGATTTTCATTGTATTAGCCTCCTTATTTTTCCGCATGAAATACCTTCATTGTGATTTTTCCGCTTGCGTCATGCTCTAATGAATTAAGAGGACTATCAATAGATATATAATCTTCTCCATTATTAAGAAGAATTTCCTCTTGCCGCAACATAACGCTTTTGAAATTTCCGCTAACTGCTAACTTCTTCTGTTGCTTTTCCGCATTTTTGCGCCGTTTGTATTCTTTATGAAATGTTGCCCAACCTCCACCCATAGGAAAACCAATTACACTATAGACAATCATTATTTTCCTCCGTATCGTCAAATATGATTTTCCCAATTTTTCCGTTTTCACACTTGATTTTGATAACAGTTTTTCCGCATTCTGTAACAACGTCATAATTAATATTATCGTATTCCAGATTAGAAAGAATGTTATTAAATACTTCTTGAAACATTATGTATCCTCCTTACTTTCCCTGTCCGCTCTCTTGTTAGAAAGACATTTTTCCGCATTTTCCAATTTTAACAGTATTGTTAATATGTCTGGAGGTATTGACAATAATTTTCCGCAACTCCACTCTTGCAATGCTTTTTTAGCGAATATTATTTCATTTTGGGTAAATTCAATTTTCATAATTCAACCTCTTATTTAACAAGGAATAGCGGCAAAAAGCGGTTCATTTGTGCGCCTATCTTGCAATTCATAAATATCACCGTCATAAACAACCGCCATCCTTCCACGCTTGCACACGATCCCCAACTTGTGAAGGGCATATAGAAAAGCCCGCTTTTGATCTGCTGCTCTTGTCTGAAATTCGCCTACTTTTATAGAGTTATTCCACGTCCAACCGCCTTCGGCCTCTGCCCATGCGTCAATCTGTCTAATCTCAAACTTTACCATTTTTCCAGCCTCCCTATTAAAGATCAAGAATTACATTTTTGTTTTGTTTAATCTGACAACCTTTAAAAAGCGTATGTCCTGAAAAATCCCTTGTATCGCTATGTGCCATATATCCTAATTGACAACCGCCTTCCATCCCTCTTTCATTATGGCATGAATAAGGCTGCTGATAGAACATAGGACATTCTTTGCAATGGTTAGGGTATCTTTCAATATGTAAAACCATTTCAATTTCATGTTTAATCATTTTTCCAGCCTCCATTTTTAGTCATAGATAAAATTTTCTCTGCTGATATATTCTCCCGCTGCATAATCTTGATCCGTATAACCAGAATACCACGTTAAATCGCCGTGTTTTTCCTGTAGGTCAATCAGCCGTTGCATACAATCTTCTTCATCATTCCCGCCCACGGTAACAGAAAAACCGTCTTTATATTCTCCGCATATTCTCCACGGCTCAAAAATGCTGCTTTCAATATCAGAAATGGTATTGTTATAAATCATGATTTTTCCTCCACAACTTTTTCAAGTCTAAAGATATGATTTTCACTTTTGATTGTTTCTCCATTTTGGATTTTAACAAGAATACACATATACTCCGACAGTGTTTCCGCTTGACGGGGAAAATTAATTGCATTCGCTTTAATGATAGCTTGAAGGTATTCATACGCTTCAGATACACAAGTTGCCGTTGCGGAAAATTCCACTCTACAAACTTTATATGTAATTTTAATCTTCATTTTTCCGTCCTCCAATTTATTGTGGCCTGTAGTTTGTTGACATACCTAACCGCCATTTGTCCTTCTCGCCGTTATAAAAGCGATCCGCTAAATCTTCAAGAGACTTTTCCGCATTAATCAATGCTTTATAATCAGCTAATACCATATCATTAGTATAATTAGTATATTGATTATAGCTAATTGCTAATCTAAATTCTTCGCCTCCTTTAATCCAATAACCGTCTGATCTTTCCGCTATGGGATAGGCCGCTATAGTTAAACCATACAAGTTGGGAAATTTAGGTGTATTGTTTTCTCTCCAGTCCTCAAGTTGAATGTGTACGCCATTTTTCAAAATGGCCTTTTCTAAAATTTTCATTTTTCCGCTCCCTTTTATCGTCTGGCAAAATGCGCCGTTATTTTGTCCTCTGGTTTAACTGTCACGGTATAGTCTGGAATGCTGGCAACTATTACGGTTTGTTTTTCCCGTAGTGCTGCTATAGCCTCTTTACACGTTCTATATGCGCTTGTGCTATAGGCATATACGCCATTAATAGCAACGTCAATTTTCCGATAGGTTTTGAATGCGTACACTTCAAACCGCCTCCTTCTCCATTTGAAAACGTGCGCCAAAACAGAAATATGTTTCAGTCTTTTTTATATTGACGGGATCAACGCACATTTGCGGCACGTTCAATTTTTCCACTTCTTTTCCCGTCAATAATTCATTAGCTATTAAATTATAGCCGTTAGGGATTCTATAACCGTTTCTATAACCACGATCCCCACACTTTTTATACAGAGTTTTCCCGTCATACTCTGGCTTCACCTGATAATATGTCATTGTTTTATTCTCCTTTTATTAAACCGCTTTCCCCGCTTTTACGTCATTTCTCCACTTTGTTACTTCATCAATAACAGGTTGAAGGGCTTCTTCAATGGTATAACCATATTTTGCAAGGTACTTTTTTAGCTGCTGACTTGTGCAAGAAAATTTCTTGTTTCCTGTCTCATTTTCGATATAGTCATTAGTCATAATTACAAACGCTTCCCATACAAGGGAACGGATCGAACGGCGGGAATTTTCAAGATTTACAGTCAACAGACTTTTCCCGTTTCCGCCGTTTGTGTGACGCTGGACAATATCGAATTGATCCCGTACACTATCCCGAAAATAACCGATATTCAAGCGCATATTTCCAGTATTAAGGAAGTAACTGTCAAGCGTGTTAAAAGTCAAATTCTGGTTTGTCATGATAAAACCTCCTGATTTTTCCGTTTAGTTTATAGCTTCATGGAATAGGGCTTTTTGTTGCGGAAAACCCTTTAGAAAACCGCCTATTTTATCCCTTTTTCTTTTTGGTCAACCGCTGAACAAATTCTTCAATCAAGGCTTCGAGTTGATCCCGTTGCTGCTCCCATTTCAGGGAATAATTACGTAAAATTTTATATGCTTTTTGATCGTATTCGTGACAAAGGTTATAATCAGTTTTGCGCCCTATGGGGGAATAGCCTGTGGAAATAATCACGTTTCCTAAACTGTAATAATCACAAGCCCAACCTTCGGCCCTTGTGCTATAGGCAAACGGATCACGGAAACGCAAAAGATTTTGAAGATTGCAATAACTGACACAATAAACCGGATCGCCCATTTCCCGGATCGCCTTTTTTGTCGTTTTGTATTTCATGATTTACCTTCACTTTCTCCCCGTTATGCCGATAGGCCAGCTACTTTTATTGTTGATTATATCGTTATACACGCATAACTTGATCTAAATAAATCCGCTTGCCATTAGCCCGGAAATATGCCCTTCCTGCTGCCGTGTCGTTGATTTTTGCCTTGTGCCATTTTTGCGGCTCCGTGTCAATGATAGAAAACCGCCAGAGGATAAAAGGATCATAACCTTCTTCAATGTGTACTTCGATCCCGCCAGTGTTAAACAGGCTATAAACGCCGTGAACGTCAATATTTTTCGTTTTCATTATTTGGCCTCCTTCGCCCAATTTGCAACGGCCTTTTTCAGAGGAATATACATTGTGTCATATCCGTTACAATCGGGAATAAATAAATCTATTGTAAATTCTGCCGTATCAATGATTTTTTGCTCTGCCAGTCGTGACGATCTGCTATCTTCGCCGTGATTTAATGCCAACAATGCCCCATATGCTACACGGTAAATAATGGCTTTTTCTTTTGCCGTTGCCTTGCGCCGTGTGTCTCTACTGCTGCCGTTTTCATATGTGCGGATAACAACTTCTTGACTAATACCTTCAGCAATTTCTTTTAATTCTGATTCTTTTTTATGTTCCCTGACTTCAGGCTTCGGATCGGGTTTAATCCATACGTTGACGGTTTTGCCATTGGAAAAATTTACTTCGATTCTATCGCCCAACATACAAAAATAATCATAGTGATTTTTAATACTTCTATAAACGGGATAACCCGCTTTTGCGCTGGACTCTTCATCTTTTTTGTACTCTGCGGGGAAGAATGCGGTAACGGCCTCCCATGCCTGATACTCTGTTTTAACTGTCATTTTGAAAACCTCCATAAATTTTCTATTGTGGTTTAATGGTTCATGGGATAGGGCTTTTTGTGCGTGAAAAGCCCTTCAGAAAAACACGTGATTTATAGCTATTGCATGGACTCCAACAATTTTTTATTGTGGTTTGTTTGTCAAAATGCAATCATTCAATCATTTTTCGGTTTAATTATCGCAGTTTACCTTCTGCCTTTTTGATCTGCTATGCTCCAATAGCCCGGTAAAGTGCTGGAATATTGAATAAATCGTTATTATGGCCTCATTAAATCCCCTCAATTCCTTACTTCGCCATTGACGGTATTTCAACCGCCAGAGTAGTAGACTTCCTATATTAAGGAAGGCCAGCTTGCACACGTGGGACACGTCAACCAGTGTTTAAGCCTATATAACAGGGGATCAACGGCCTATTCTATTTTCAAGGTTCACGGCTCTGACCTTGCCTCCCACCCTTGCGCTTGCCTCCTATGTCAAGCGGCTTATTTGTGGCGGTTTGTTGTCTCGTTTGGTATGGCTAAAGTATAGCACCGCATAACGGGAAAGTCAATAACGTTTTTGCTTCAAAATTGCACAAAAAACAAAAGCCTAAATTGTGCATTATTGACTAATCCGTTATATTGCGGCTTGTGCCAGTATTAGCGGGGAAGGGCTTGTTTATGCGCTGGCCTGTATGCGGCGATTTAAGGCGGTTTAATGGGCTTTTGTGGGGTTGTCTATGTTGGTATATGTGGGAACGTCAAAAAGGCGGGAAACGGCCTTAAAAAGCGATAGACGGCGAAGCGACATATAAAACGGCCTTCAGGCTGGACAAAACCGCCACGGCCTCCCCTGTTGATCTGGTAGACGTTCCCGCCGTGGCCTGTTGCCGTTTGCCGTCCTGCTGCCGTTTGTTCGGTTTTTGTGGTATGCCGAACAAACCCGCCCAAAATGGGGACAAACTGCCACGGCCTCCCGCCGTGATCCCTCCCGTGTCAACGTGGGGCATGGTTTACATTTTGAAGGCTTTTTCTTTTTCCCAAAAAGGTAAAGTACACCTACTCAACATCCAAACTGCAATTTGTCATCGCAAATGTCATCGGAGAAGATTCCTAAAATGGGGCAAAAGTAGCCAACTGCGAACTTACACAGACCACAATAAATTGCATTTTCTGATTTAAGCATTACCGATAAAATTCCCTAAAATGGGGAATTTGTGTCCCGGCTATTTCAATAACCAGTAAAAGTAATGAAAAATAAATAACGGTTTAATCAAAAAAGTCCTTGACTTCTTAAATAGAATCATATATAATAGATAATAGAAAGACACCTAATTTGGGCGGTTTTTAATTTCAACGAATAACGGTGTAATCAATCAAAACGGAGGTTTTGCACGATGAACACTCAAAAATCTATCAATGCCGAAAACGTAACCATTTCTTTTGCTCCTGAACTGGAAGAAATGCTTGGACGGTTGATGCAGGAAAAAACTATTAATGTACCAAAAGTAGCTGCTCCTATTATGGATCAGGATTATGTAGAGCATGACCATTGTAATCATAATCCCACCGATCCTATTCGTTCACTGGATGATATTGAACGGTTGAAGAATTACTTCTTGAGTCGTAAAGGATGGGCCAATAATAATATTCGTGATTACACTTACTTTGTGTTCTCATTGAATATGTGCAGACGGGCGGGGGATATATTAGCACTTCATGTATATGATATTTTGAACTCAGATGGGTCTTTTAAAACCCACGTAACATTTGAACACGAACAAAAAACGGGTAAGAAATCTGTAGTGCTATTAAACTCAAAGGCCAGAGAAGCCTTGACATTATACTTTAATACTCTTGGTCAGTACAAAATGTCTGATTGGCTTTTCCCTAATGGAAAGAAACCAACAGAACCTATGTCAGTTGATGGAATGCGGCGTATGCTCCAGAGGGCGGCAAAAGCATTAAATATTGATATGCACATGGGAACGCATTCTTTACGCAAAACCAATCCTTATCATATGATTTCAACCAGCACTGATACCCAAGATGAAGTAATGGTGTCTCAGTTCCTACAGCATAATGATATTAAAACCACTTATCATTATATTAAACGAAGTCAAACTGAAATGGATACCTTTATTGAAAACCACGGGCTTTAATTGGCGGGAGGTATAATTTCAGCTTGCCAACGCTGAAGCGTTGCCTTCGCTGTCATTCACTTGCCTTACGGCAAGTTCATGAAATAATATAGCTGTATCTGATAGTTGTCCTCCAGAAAAAAGTCTTAGAATAACCCCAAACTGGCTTGCTTCTGCGGGATTCCTGTATGTACCAAAAGGCCATAATATTATATATATTTAATTATGGCAAAAAAGTACATAGGTAAAATCGCTGTATCCGTTGCGCCACAACGGTTTCAGGCGTTTTTGTGGAAGGAGCAACTTCGGCAATTTTGAAAGGAGTGTAAAAAATCGAAAAACGGGAAGTTCGACTAAAGCGGGGAACCTACAATGAAAGTGTGCTGGTGGATAAGGTCTGCTCTGATGCGCAGCGGCGATCATATCATCGAAAAGAAAAATTCGCCAGTGGAAAACATCAAAGTATGTTCTTAGATACTTTGGCAAGATACTGTGATTATGAGTATGATGTAGCAACCAGAAAGTATACGGTGCTGGAGGTCTACAAGTACCCAAAGTCATTGTATGATTCCAAGATACACAAAGGGATTTATCAATACCTTGCACCGCTGATTTTATATGAGGTTCTTTTTGGCGAGGGATATAAAGATCGTAAGGCTGTAATTACATCTATAGATTTAGCACAAGTAGTAAGCATGGTAAATTCCAATTATACCAAGATGAAATATAATCAGGATTCAGTAGTTATTGATATGGACTTTGATGCAAATATTCTTTCAGAGTATTTCAACAAGGCTGACAATCGAATTGATGATTATATTCGGCGGTGCATTAAGTATCTGGCAGCAATGAATTGTGTGATTTACAATGAGACACATATGATTGGTGTTATGCCTACAACGGCAGAGATTGAAAATGGACATATCATTGTTGAGCAAGCGGAGATCAGAAAAGCTACAGATGATGAAATGAAGTTGTATTCAAAATTGGTTGAAAAGGCCAGCCGCAAAGCTAAAATTTTATCTGATAGTGAAAAGTGGTATGGGAAGAAAGCATTGCGTTACAATACTGAGTTGACACGTATGATGAAAGAACATGGGATTTTATTTGTATGTCGTGCTTTTGAATTGTGGCGTGTTGATGAAGAACAGTGTAAAAATATTTTGCGCAGTTTTAATGAAAAAACTATTGATCAGCGGCGGCAAGAGATTGGCGTAGTGCTAAAAGCCATTATGGATACCAATGCAGAAAAACGTCTGGAAAAGAATGAAGCATTGGGCAGTAACTACATAGAACAGTTTAAGCGATTGTCTGATATTACTTTGCTATATGGAGCAGATGATGTGATAAAAATGTTACCGTCTGTTCAGGAGAAAGATTACCAAGATACTATGAAAGAGCGATATGGATATGAAGTAGAATATGGGACAGGGGGGAAACGTGATGGAACTGATTGATCGTGCTGCTGTTTATGAGGATATGATGTATGCAATGTGTGGTACGGGGTTTCAGGCCAATGCGCTATCGGTAATTAATAGGCAGCAGGAAATAGAAGCTATACCTGTTCATTACGGACAATGGGTTAAACAATATCGGTCTGGCGTATCAGTAGCCAGTGGTGTTGTATCAAGCTGTTGTGATATGTGGAATGAACGAAAAACTAAGTATTGTCCTCATTGTGGAGCAATAATGAATTTGGAGGAAAAAGATAATGGAACTTAGTAAAGTTCAGCAAGAGGCAGTTGATTTTTACGAAGGATGTTGTAATGTTATTGCTTCTGCTGGTAGTGGTAAAACAAGGGTACTTGTAAATCGAATTGTAAAGTTAATTGAGAATTATGACGTTGATCCCGGAAAGATTCTTGCGATTACATTCAGCAAGAAAGCAAAAGAAAATATGGTTGAGAGATTAACCAAGATGATTCCGGGGTATGTGAAGTTTATTAATGTTGAAACTTTTCACTCTTTTGGATTTCGTATTGTACGAAAGTTTAACCGAGAAGATTTTGAGATTTTAGATGCTGACTGGAAAAAAGTTAAAATCATTGAAGAAATTTTACAACATTATTTTAAAGAAAAGGAACCAGATGGACAAGAAATTGCAGATATTTTGAGTTATATTTCGATTCAAAAGAATCAAATGAAAAAGCCAGATACATCTACAAAGTTTGGTAAGGTTTATAAGTATTATGAAAGATATAAGTCCGAACATAATCAGTTAGATTTTGATGATATGCTGGTAAAGTGCTATGAGATTTTAAGTACAAACGAAAAGGGGCTTCACTATTGTCAAGAGCAGTATCAGTTTATTTTGGCTGATGAGATGCAGGACACCAACGCTGTTCAGTATGAAATTATCAAACTGATTGGTGCAAGGTATAAAAATGTTTTTGTTGTCGATGATCCTCTCCAGAATATTTTTATGTGGCGGGGTAGTGATAACAAATTTGTGATGAATTTTGATGATGATTGGCCTAATGCAAGAGTTATCCACTTGAACAAGAATTATCGAAGCAGTCAAGATATTGTCACAACAGCAAATCATTTTGCTGAGTGTATTCCAGAATCAAAGCATAAGCATTATGTTGAGAGTGTTGCCGATAAGGATAAGTTTGAAGAACCACAGTATGTAAGATATGATAATGAAAGCGAAGAAGCGAACGAGATTGCAAAGAAAATTCAAACGTATATCAATGCTGGGTATGATTACAAAGACATTGCAATTTTAACAAGGACGAATGCACAGCTACAAAATTTTGAGACAGCATTATATCGTAGTGAAATTCCTTATACGATTGTAGATGGTATGTCATTTATTGATCGCCGTGAAATTAAAATTGTCCTTTCTTATCTGCGATTAGTTTGCGATATAAATGATGATGAAGCATTTGAATATATTTATAATCGCCCTAATCGTTATCTTGGTCAGTCTTTTTTACAGGAAGTTAAGCGTACTGCAAGAAAAGAAAAAATGTCTCTTTATTGTGCTATGTTTAGAGTAAGCAGAACGAATTGGAAAGTAAAGAATAGTGTAAATAGTATTCATGCAACAATCAAGTCAATTAGTGAATCAAAGTATAAAACAGTTGCCGATATGATTGCTGATCTGCGGGAAACGTTGAATCTGGATTCTTATGTTTCAAAGGATTTGTGTGACAACGATGACAACCGCACTGATAACTTGAATACGCTTCAGCGTATGGCCTCGAATTACAATGATGCAAAGCGATTTATTTCCTTTATGATGAAGTTTTCAAAGGAGAAGAAGCACGATCCTAATTCTGTTCAGCTTATGACAATTCATAAATCAAAGGGACTTGAGTTCCCGATTGTATTTGTTGCTGGAGTCAATCAAGGATTACTGCCTCATGAAAAAAGTGATAATATTGATGAGGAAAAGCGGCTTATGTATGTTGCAATTACGAGAGCAGAAAAAATACTGCATATTTCTTCTACTAAACAGTACAATGGGAAAGAGTCTCAGGAAAGCGATTTTGTTGCTTTTATGTTCGACTAATAACTATATATTCAACAGAAAAGGAGGAATAGCATAATGAATAGGAGTGAATTACGGGGATGGAAACAAACGAAAATTATTCTTGCGTAGATTGCATTTGGCATGACCAATGTGAAAGTGATGTGCCATGTGAATTTTTTGATGCCGGACATAGTGGTGATACATTAACAGATGAAGAAGTTAAAGCTGCTGTTGAATTAAACCGACAAGAATACGGGAAAGCATATGCCGAATATGTCAGTGAATTTAGTGATGGAAATATTCAAATTGATGAAAATGATGATGAACCTTATGATGACAATGATTTTGAAGAAATTGAAACGGAGTGATAGAATGATTTATCTTGATAATGCAGCAACAACAAGAATGTCAAGGGAGGCTACTGAAGTTGCACTAAAAGCAATATATGAGAATTATGGAAATCCAAGTAGTTTGCATAAGGCGGGAACAAATGCGGCACAAATGGTTAATAATGCTCGGCAGCAAATTGCCAAATGTATTGGTGCTACATCGGATGAGATTATTTTTACTGCTGGAGGTAGTGAAAGCGATAATTTAGCGTTGAGGGGGATTTCGCCTTATCTGAAGGAGATTGGACGAACAACTATCATTACCAGCCAGATTGAGCATCATGCAGTTCTTAATACCTGTAAGGTGCTTGAGAAAGAAGGATTTAAAGTTATTTATATGCCTGTTGATGAAGATGGGCGTGTAGATATTGAAGAATTAGAGCGTGTTATGAAAATTTTTAAAGATACGCTTGGCTTGGTTTCAATTATGGCAGTAAATAATGAGATTGGTTCTATTCAGCTTATTGATGACATTGGTGATCTTTGTCAGGAGTATGGTGTTCTTTTTATGACGGATGCTGTTCAGGCTTTAGGCCATATTTCTCTTGATGTAAATAAAAATCATATTGATTTGATGGCAATGTCGGGTCATAAGATTCATGCCATGAAGGGCGTTGGTGCATTGTATGTAAGGCGTGGTATTAAGTTGGAACCTATTATTACAGGTGGGGGTCAAGAATATCATCTTCGGGCAGGGACAGAAAATGTACCGGGGATTGTGTCTATGGGCAAGGCAGCGGAAACAGCTATACGAAATATGGACGCAAATAAAACGCACTATGAACTTTTGCGTAAAACATTTTTTGATGAATTAGATCGGCTTAGTGTAAATTATATTGTTAATTGTAATGGCGGTGTACCGAATATTATTAGTTTGACTTTGCCGAATTGTGAAAGTGAAGCTATGCTGTTGTTGCTGAATGAAAAAGGAATTTGTGTTTCTGCTGGTTCCGCTTGTACTGCTGGTTCGCTTGATCCGTCCCATGTTTTGAAAGCATTATATCTTGATGATCAGGATGCGAGTTGTACTATTAGGATTTCTATGAGTGCTAATAACTATAGCAATGAAATGATTCAAGCAGCTAACGCCATTTTTGAAAGTGTTAAGCAGCTTCAAGCAATGATGTAATGGAGCAAGAAGTATGGGCTGGTGCTTGGTATGATGGTGTAGATTATTCTTGGCGTTTTGAAGTATCAACATGGGGAAGGATTCGGAACGCCAAGACTAAACGAATATATGCGCTTCATGCTGGAACAAATGAGTATCTACAAATTTGTACATCGGTTTGTGGAAAGAATAAAAACATTAGAGTACATAGATGTGTTGCAGAAACATTTTTGCCTAATCCTGATGGATTAGAGATAGTAAATCATAGAGATGGTAACAAAAGAAATAACCAATTATCAAATCTTGAGTGGTGTTCACGTGAATATAATTATGAACACGCAATGGATATGGAGTTAATAAATCCGATTCATACTTGGCGGTTTGCATCTGATTCACATTATGGACAGTATCGGGGTAGTAATAATGGAATGTCAAAGCTGACAGAGGATGATGTAAAATATATTCGTGAGCATTATATACCAAAAGGTAAAGGGCAGAAATGTAATCGTAAAGAGTTGGCTAACTATTTTGGAGTAAGCGTTGGGCTTATTTCACGGATTGTAAAAAATGAAATTTGGACGCATATTTGAAAGGAGAATTTTGTTGGAGAAATTTTATACAGTGAATGAAGGTTCTCAGTTATATGATGATTATTGGGCTTGGAAAAATAGTATTGAGCCTAATCGAAAGATAGCTGATGATTTTTTCAAAGAATTTGGAATTGAATCAACTTTGTTTTGCCCAAGTCATAATGTAATTGGAATTGTGCCAACTGAAAATGATAAAGCTAAGTTTGAGAAACAGCTTTGTTCAAAGGAAACAAATGAAGGACTTAGGTTTTTTAAGAAAAATTCTGCGATTAATAAAGAGTGGGTAAAACGTGCGATAGAAATAAAGAATACGCATAAACCCTCTCCTGCATGGTATAACAATTATATGGGACGCAGTTCTTCACGGTTATTTGATTATAATGGAGTTCTGTATTGTTCTTTTAGTGCAGATCAGATTGAAATGTCTTCTGATATATTTACAGAAATTAAAGGCAGCGAATTTTATCGGATTATGGAGGAAATTGAAAATGGTAAAGCTGATTAATGGTGATTTGCTGGAGGCCAAGGAAACTTATATTGCTCATCAAGTGAACTGTTATGGAGCAATGGGGCGGGGAGTGGCGTTGCAGATTAAGAATAAGTATCCTGATGTATACCGCCGTTATCATGAGTATTGTGACGAACATCGAGCAAAGAATCTTCTTGGTAGGATGCTGTTGGTTCCAGTGGATGACGGAAAGGTAATTTGTAATTTGTTTGGACAGGAGCGTTTTGGGTATGGTAAGCAGTATACGGATATTGCTGCATTGAGTAAGGCTATGAATAGTCTGGCTAAGATTGTTCCTGTATCTGAGCCGATTGCTATGCCGTATATGATTGGCTGCGGGAATGGCGGTGCAGATTGGAGTATTGTGCATCAACTCATCCAAGATATTTTTAAGAGGCATACAGTAGTGCTTTATAAGCGATAAATAACGATATAATCAATTTTACGCAATGAGGTGATTAATTGGTAAGATGCGAAGTTTGTGGTAAGGAAATTGAGAAAAGTCAATATTTTGGAAATGTTCTTTGTAGTGGCGAATGCTTTACAATTAATTTCTGGAGAAGGATAATTGCTGAAAAAGATAAACATATTGTCATTAATGGTGTATGTTATTGTGATGTCGGAAATGTTGATAATCCTTTAATGAATCAAACTTTAGGTCATGCTGGTCGTAGATTCTGGATTAGGTTCAAAGATGGTTCAACATTGACTACAAATAATTTGTGGTATCAGGGCAAAATTCCAGATGAGTTTCGTGATGAACTTCCTGATACAGCGGAGTTCTATACTCCAGAACATATTCATTTTGCAAATAATCTTGAAAATTCTTTTTGAACGGGAGGGGTTAAATGCTTGAAAGCGGCGTTCATATTCTATCATTAGACGGAAAAGACATTTACATATCAAATAGCTATTTGACACCCAAAGTCAATGATAAGGGATTGAAAATTGGATATAAGCTGCGGGATCAGAACGGTGATTTAAATTTAAAGCGATTTATAAATACGCTTGATTATAGTCTGGATTTAATTAAAATGCAGGAAGTATATGAAAGCGTGTATCGGCGGCGGGATTTTTCTTTTAACAAGAATGGTAAGGACTATACGCAACGAGTAATTAATGTAACTTTTAAGTACAACAACAAAGCGTTTAACAGAGTTCGCAATGGAGTTTTTGTGAAGTTTGGTTATGCTTATGAAGATTTGGCCTTTAAAGATTGTATAGCAATGCAGAATGGTATTCTGGTGGGTATTGAGGTAGACACTCCAGTAGATAATCCTGTAACCAGCGACATTCTTGGAAAGTGCTTTTACTATGAAAATGGGATGTATAGAGCAAAATCAAATATCCCAATTTTAAATAGTGTGGCGAATATCCGTGAAGAATTATATGAGAATGGATTTCTTTGTGATGGAATTAAGTATGTTCGGTTTAAACGTAGTGCTGGTTCCAGTCGTGTAGGAAAATGTCTCTTTATTGATGAACGGCTTTATCGTCAGATGCACAAATGGGAAATGTGTGGTATCAAAGTAAAAAAAGGTCAAGACATTGATCTTGCTGCGCTGGAGCCTTATATTGCTTTAACATTAAGCAGTATTATTGATACTATTCAAATTCATCCTGAAAATATTCTGGTCGTAAAGGATTACAAGAGTGTTTTTAAAGATAGGGTTGTAGCTACACGGTTTATTGATGGAAGGTTGGTATCTAAAGTTGAGGACGTAGAGATTAGCAACAGTATTTGGGATGGTCAATCTCTTATGGATCGTAGTGTGTTTTTAGATTTTCAAAAGCAACAGCAGAAGAATAATCCTGATGCACGTGAACATGGTATGTTACTGCTACGTGCCAGATTCTTCAAGTCATGCTGTTTCAACGCTAATATTCAACAGTGGTTTGCGGACAATGGTATAACAGATGTAGGCCAGTTGAACGGCGAGACAAAAGCTAAACGTATAGAAGATATTAAGCTGATTACAACACCAAGTTCTATCAAGTATGTGAAATTTGGAAAGCTGGAATATTGGCTTGATACTTTAGAATCTACATTTGGCGTGGTAAAACACGAAAAGCCTACCCACTTCTTTGATGGACGTATGGTGCAAACACACTATCAGTTATTGAATACTTTGCAGATGACATATGATGAGGTTGAGCAGTTAGTTAAACCTTCTTTGGATTATGCAAGAATGATTAAAACTGATATAGCTGCAATGCGGCATCAAATTGGTTATCAGTATCAAAGCCCTAACGATGATTTTTATAATAAAGCAATTACATCTAAGAATGATATAATTTATAGAATGCTTGGGATCACAGATAAATTTGCTGATACAAAAATTTATCAGCAGTTTAGAGATGATCTTGTGAAGTCTTTTATAAAAAATCTAAGATTAGGACACCTTTTAGTACAAGGTAATTATAGTACGATTTGCGGAAATCCAATCGAAATGCTTAAACAGTCTATTGGAATATTTGATGGTAGTTCTGTTATTGATAATGGGACGGTTCACAGTATACGTTTTGAAAACAATAAAGAACTACTTGGTTCCAGAAGTCCTCATGTAACTATTGGTAATATACTTGTTACCTGTAACGTCTTGCGTTCGGAAATTAGTCGATATATGAATCCTACAAAGGAAATTGTGTACATTAATAGTATTAATGAAAATATTTTGGAACGATTATCTGGAGCAGATTTTGATAGTGATACTGTTATGCTTACCGATAACGAGATATTGGTTCAAGCAGCTAAACGAAATTATGATCGGTTTCCTGTTCCTACCAAGTTAGTTGAGTCTGAAACTCGCCAAAGGAAATATACAGATATTGATAAAGCTGATTTGGATATTAAAACCAGTGTTAATAAAATTGGCGAGATTATTAACTTGTCGCAGGAACTAAATTCTATCCTTTGGGATCGGTTATATCATGGTGCAAGTATTGATGATGTGATGGAATTATATTGCGATATTGCGCAGTTGGACGTTATGAGCAATTTGGAGATTGATTCTGCAAAGAGAGAAAATCCGGCTGATAATACTTTTGAATTACAGTGTTTAAAGAAAAAGTATGATGTACGTGATAAAAAAGGACGGCATATAAGACCATTATTTTTTAGATATATTGATGGTTACAAAGGTTATCGTGATGGATATTACATTTATGTAGAAGAAGATGGCGAATACATAAAGCAAGGAGTGGTTGAAAGTTATAAAGAGGCACAAGTATTAAAAGAAACTGGAAGTGTTATGGTTGAACGAGGACGCATGACGTATCAAAGACATGAAACAAGCATGGATTATTTGGAATTGTGCATTAATAAGTTTCGTTCAAAGACTTTAAGAAAAAAGCAAAAGCGACTTTCGGATATTTTGATTTCATCTGATAAATTATGTGGTCAAGTGAAATATCCACAAGTAAATCGGATTATTAATGTTGTAAGAGAAGCGAAATCTCATATATCTCTTGTTTGGTCTACAGATGATGGATTGTCAAATCGAAAAAAGAGAAACATAGCTGAAGAAATTCGGCAAGATTGTATTGATTATGTTTGCAATACTAAATTTGGTGAAAAAACAATGAGATATTTAGTTGGACTTGTTGATTCAAAAGAATATTCTGATATATCAAGATTTTTGTTTGGCATTTTGTTTGGAGAGCCTAATGAAGAATTTTATAAGTTAATTGAATCAAGCAAGGGCGATATATGCAAATTGCAAGAATGCAATATGGGCGATATTCAAATTTATGATTTTCGCTATAAGAGAGTGCTGGTGTGATGTGAATTTTCGCAATTTTGGGGCATTTTCGGTAGATTTCATGTAAGTGTAATACCCTGAAATCTCCCCAAAATGGGGAGATTCTAAGGTGTTATGAAAAAAGTGATTAGGGTAAAGGGGTTTAATTATAAAAATAAAACTCTTTTATACTCAAAAATTTATTGTAAAGGACTGAATATTTTGATTGCTATTACAAAGTCAGAGTCGGAGCGTGTGCGTGAGGTGTTCCCTCATGCAGAGATTGTAAGAACCTGTATTCAGAAAAGTAAGCGACATCATTATTATCTGCCAGAGGCCGAGAAGTATTTACGGCTGATTGTTGATAGTAATTATGCGGCAGCTTCAATTTGCCAGCAGATTGATAAGGAACGTGAGCGCAATAAGCGCAGATACCGTCATTAATGGAGGTGGATTATGAATAAACGTGGTTTTTATGATATTGACTGTTCGTTTGATGAAGGAGCAATTCTGAAATCTTGGGGGGTCGATGAACTTTTCTATTTGCGTAATCTGCAAAATAGAAAGTTGTACCTTACTGAAGATATTGATGATTGTGTTATTGATAGTGTTGTTCGACATATTCTTCAATATAATGCTGATGATAAAGGTAAGCCAGTTGAGGATCGTAAGCCTATTTTGTTGTATTGTTCCTCTAATGGTGGCGAAATTGATCCGGGGTTTGAACTGGTTGATGTAATTCTTCAGAGTAATACACCTGTTTACACAATTAATCTTGGCTATCAATATTCAATGGGATTTTTGATTGGTCTTGCTGGGCATAAGCGTTATGCGTCTAAAACAGCTAAGTTCTTGATGCACGATGGTACAAACTTTGTTATCAATTCTGGTGCAAAGGCGCAGGATCAGATGGAGTTTAATAAGCGCATTGAGCAGAGAATTAAAGAATATGTTCTGGCGCAGACTAAAATTACGTCTGAGATGTATGATGCTCAAATGCGTAAGGAATGGTATATGTTCGCAGACGAAGCAAAAAATCTTGGTGTAACTGATTATATTATCGGAGAGGACTGTAACCTTGATGAAATTCTGTAAAGGTGGTTAGCGTATGGACGAATACCGTGGATTTCAAGAAATCATGTGTGATGATGCACGATTAAGTGATTTCTATGGAAATCTTAGCGATAACATTTTCAACTGTTTACAAAACGAATATGTTTTGATTTATGATGCTGAAGGTCAAATTAAAGACTTTTATCGGTGGAATGGCTCTACATATATTCCTGTTGCTTATAAAATAATCAAGAACTCTTATACTGGAAATATTAAACCAAGGAATCCTCAACAGCGTCTTGCTATGGATTTACTTTATAACAATGATATTACAGTAAAGATTTTATCTGGTTGTTTTGGATCAGGTAAAGATTATCTTATGGCATCGGCAGCACTGGATTTAGTAATGCAAGGAAAGTATGATAGAATTATGTGGGTTCGGAATAATGTTGAAGTTAAAAATTCTAAACCACTTGGATTTTTGCCGGGAGATGCGTTTGATAAGTTGCTGCCTTTTGCTATGCCGTTAGCAGACCATGTTGGTGGTGTTGATGGCCTCGAAGCCTTAATGGATGACGGGAAAGTTGAGGTTGAACATTTAGGTTTTATTCGTGGGCGTGATATTAAGAATACAATTATCATGTGTAGCGAAGCTGAAAATATGACCAAGGAACACGTGCAGTTACTTTTAGGACGTGTCGGTGAAGGTTCTGCTTTTTGGTTAAATGGAGATTATAAGCAGACCGATCATAAGACATTTGCTGAGAATAATGGGCTTATGATAGCTGTTGATCGTCTTAAAGGTCATAAGCGTTTTGGCTATGTAAAGTTACTCAAGACTGAACGTAGTGAAACTGCTGCAATGGCAGATTTGCTTGATTGAAATAACTACTTATTCAAAAAAGAAAGGGATTGATATTATGATTAATAATTTTATGTGTGAGCGTTGTGATCATTATATGGTTTGTGAGAAGCTAAAGCCCTTGATGAAGTTTCATGAAAGTGCAAAGAAGGATATGATGATTACACTTACAATGGAAGAGTGTATGGACTATGCACCCGATGCTGATGCAAAGGATGATGGTTCTGCAAACGAAGATTAAGGATAATATATTTATCCATGAAGGGGAGTGATAGCAGTTGGAACAAACAGAGTTTTTAAGCCAACAGTTTAATTTGCTCTCTCAACGTTTGAATGATCCTACTATTGAATGGCAGGATATAGCGGACTTACGTACTGAATATACTGGTAAGGATGAACACCATGATACAATTCGTAAGGGGGCAAAACTATTCTATGAATATTTAGAAGCTGGCTGGATTAAAAATCCTGCGGAAAGTTCTGCTGCTACTCCTTCTGAAGCAACGATTCAGATGCGTGAACTGCAAAAGGAACGCTATAAAATTCAAACTGAAAAGTTAGAGTTAAATCGTTGGTTGCGGGAAAACGCACGTGATGAATTAATTGTAGAACATATCTGTCAAGCAGTTGAGAAATTGGAGCCATTGGTAATTCCTGATCCAATTCATACTGAACTGCTTGATAGGGAAGGCGTATTATTGTTTGGCGATGAGCATTATGGAACTGAATTTGAGATTCGTGGCCTTCATAATGAGATAATCAATTCTTATAGTCCTGAAATTTTTGAAAGTCGAATGTGGAATTTGTTAGATCAGATTGTTTCTATTGTAAGAAAAGAAGGATTTTCGCAAATTCATGTATTTTCAATGGGCGATTTTGAAGATGGATTATTGCGTGTAAAACAATTAATGCAGCTTCGTTATGGCGTAGTTGAGGGAACTGTGCGTTATGCTGATTTCATTTCGCATTGGCTAAATGAATTAAGTAAGCACGTAGGTGTTAAATTTCAAACAACTACTGGAAACCATACAGAACTTCGTATGCTTGGACAGCCTAAAGGTACATTTACAAAAGAGAATATGAGCCTTGTAGTGGATGCAATTATAACTACACGGCTTGCCAATAATCCTAATTTTATTTTCACTAAAAATCCTACTGGATACATTTATGCTGACATTGTTGGTTATAAATTACTTGGCATTCATGGTGAAGTGAAAAGTATGGAACAGGCCATTAAAGATTTTTCACAAATGTATCGAGTACAACTTGATTTTTTGATTGCGGGACATAAGCATCACTCTCGTAGTGAAACTATTGGAATTAATCAGGAAGTGATTAATGTTCCAAGTATTATTGGCGTAGACGATTATTCTTTATCTATTCATAAAACCTCAAATGCTGGAGCCACATTCCTTGTTTTTGAAAAAGAAAAAGGAAAAGTTATTGAGTATGCTATTAAGTTGTGAGGTGATGTATGAATAGGAATGAATTGATTTCTGCTATTGCAAGCAGTACAGAATTATCCAAAAAAGATGTTGCTGTTTTTATGGACGCATATGAATCAGTGATTGTAAATGCAATTCGTAATGGTGACACTGTATCATTATATGGGTTCATGAAAATTGAGCGTAAGGAAAAGAAAGAGTATTTGGGACATGGTTTTGGAACTAAAGATAGAAGTATAGTTCCAGCCCACGACTATGTGAAGATTCGTCCCGGCAACGCTTTAACAGATTGCGTCAAATAAAAGGACAGGAGGATCGTGCCTCCTGCCCGGTATGGGAGAATAGCTTAACAGGTAGAGCATTTGGTTGAAGCCCAAAGGGAAAGGGTTCGAGTCCTTTTTCTCCCACCAAAAATTTTTTAAAGAAATTTCAAAAAACCTCTTGACAATAACGGTATAATCAATTATAATAAATAATGTCAGGAGGAACAGTAAGCCAACTGGCAAAAGTTTAAAAGATATAACGGTGTATTCAATAATACGGGGCGTTAGTCAAGTGGTTAAGACGCTGGCCTTTCACGCCAGAAACGTAGGTTCGATTCCTACTGCCCCTACCATAAAATAGAGGTGATATAAATGCCATTTATTTATAAAATAGTAAATAAAATTAATGGTAAGTGTTATATTGGTAAGACAATGTTTACAATTCAAGAGCGATGGAAGGAGCATTGTAATGATTGCCAGAAAGACAGATACCAAAACAGACCATTATATCGTGCAATAAGAAAATATGGTATTGAAAATTTTGAGATAAGTGAAGTTGAAACTTGTAGTGATTTAATTCTTTCTGAAAGAGAAAGATATTGGATAAATTATTATGATACATATAGAAATGGATATAATGCAACGGTTGGTGGAGATGGTACACAGTATGTCGATTATGATTTAGTGGTTCGCATATATGAATTAACTCATAATCAAAAAGAAACAGCAAAAATTGTCGGTATAGATATAGCTACAGTAAAAAATATATTGAATATAAGGAATGTTAAACTTGCTTCAGGAAATCAAGTTATAAATAAAGTCTGTGGCAAAAATATCAATATGTTTTCTTTGAATGGAGAATTTATAAAATCATTTTCGAGTGAAACAGATGCCGCAAGATATGTTCTTCAAACAGATGATGTGAAATTAATATCTGGTGCTGCTGCACATATAAGTTCTGTGTGTAAAGGAAACCGCAAAACAGCATATCATTATAGGTGGAGTTATTTATGAGAAAGAAATCTGAAGAAACCAGCGAAAAAGTAGTAAAGAATATTCCTACATCTGAAAATGGAGCAGGAGTATTATGTGCAAGAAAGTCTGGTCAAAAGTATCAAATAAGTCAAAATACAGAAAAACAAAAATTTACATTGTGGAAGATAGTTGATAAGGGATTTATTAAAATGAAAACTGCAAGTTCTCCAGTCGATTTATATGATTGTATTCCTTGGGATGAATAATAAATATGCTGCTGTGGTGGAATTGGCAGACACAAGGGACTTAAAATCCCTCGCCTTGAGGCATACGGGTTCGATCCCCGTCAGCAGTACCAGCCGCCTTGGGTAAGCGGCAGCGAGTCTCCTTTCTTTGCTATAAACAAACTTTGTTGCTGGAGTTACAACACATCTGAATAAGGCACATTATTTAGTAGTTGCTTTAGACAGCAATGCCACAATAGAGGATAGAACAGGCAGCTATCACCAATGCCGGATTGTGCGTACTGGCGAAATGGAGATGCCGAAGTGTCGTTCGGCCTATTGTGGATTATATAGAGGGTGTAGTGTAATGGTAACACACCACATTTGGGATGTGGTATAGCGGTTCGAGTCCGACACCTTCTACCAGAAGCCAAGGGGTTTTTATCCCTTGGCCTTTTATATTCCTGTGTAGTTCAGTTGGTAGAACACTTGACTGTTAATCAAGGAGTCGCTGGTTCAAGTCCAGTCGCAGGAGCCAAAAAATTATAAGTGAGGTGGCAGTATGGCAAGAAAATCAGGCAGTTCTAATACTGCCAAAACAAAAGTCGTTAAAAAGGTTTGTTCTGCTTGTGGAAAAGAAAAATCAATTACACGTGATTTCTTTGTAAGCTATAATTCACTTCATAGCGATGGAAGAATACCTATGTGTAAAGATTGCATTAGAAATGCTTGTTATAATGATGATGGTGAGTTTGAGATTGAAAGTTTTCAATCACTTTTGCGGCAATTAGATAAACCTTTTATTCAAAAATTATGGAATAAATCTGTAACCGAAGTAAAGAAAAATACTGGATCAGATGATGTTTCTGAAGATGCCGTTGTGGGAAAATATATTAAAAATATTTCTATGCAACAACATCGTAGTAAGACTTGGAAAGATAGTAATTTTAATGATAATCCAAGTGCAGAAAGAGGTATTGAAACAGCAAGGCGTAAATCTATGAACGCTGATAAAGTTTATTATTTGAGTGATGAGGATTTTATTGTTACTGAAGATGTAATTCGTTTGTTCGGTGAAGGATATACCGCCAAAGAGTATGAAACCATGAAACGGATTTATGATGATAGTAAAGAAGATTATCCGAATATTTCAAGTAATCAGCGAAATTTATTGTTGAGATATGTTCGGTTTGCAGCAAAAGAGGCAATCGCAACAAGTTCTGGTGGAATTGCTGATGCTGAAAAGTGGTCGAAGCTGGCCTCAGAAGCATTAAAGCAACTAAATGCTATTGATATTCAAGGTGGTATTACTTGTTTTTCAGAGTTCTTTCAAAAATTTGAAAGGGAACAGGATATAACCAGAATCCTTCCGCAATTCAAGTATCGGCCTAATGATGCTCCAGATTTTATTATTTGGTGCTACGTGAATTATTGTCGCCGTTTAGAGGGCAAGCCAGAGGTTGAGTATGCTGATGTGTATAAGTTCTATGATGAAAAAGTAGAAGAATATCTCAAACAATATGGTGATCCATATAGAATTTTTGAGGGTGATACAACATTAGCAAACCGTGAAAAGATTTCAGAGTTCATTAATTTGCCTCCTGATTACTATGGGGATGGTGAGTAAATGACTACTGAAGAACTTAAAAAAGCTGAATATTTTGCAAGCTGGTGGATTTGGTATCCTGATCTTGCATTAGATTTGATGGCCCCTCAAGAGGGGGCTATTAAATTACATACTGATCAGCGTGTTTTCATGAGAGCAGGAACACGGTTTTTTAGTGAACATGGCTGCTTCAATCGAGGGTATGGAAAGACATTTCTTGAGTTTGCAAACATGGTGATTGTTTGTATTCGGTATCCTAATATTGAACTTGCATTAACAGCACAGACAAAGGAAAATGCCGCAGCACTGTTAAAAGATAAATATAATGAGTTGGTTCGGTATTATCCTATGTTAGCCAAAGAAATCGTAAAAACAAGTTTCATTAAAGGTGATGCTTTAATCGTCTTTAGAAATGGGGCCAGAATTGACGCATTAGCTAATGCTCAAACCAGTAAGGGACAACGTAGAAAGAGAATTAGTATCGAAGAATCTAACTTGATGGATAATGTTATTTTTGAGGATGCTCTTGAGCCTGTTGTGGAGGTTGGTCGCACTACTTGCGGTAAGCTGGCGATTGTTAATCCAGAAGAACTTAATCAGCAAATCAATTTTTATACTACTCCGGGGTTTAGAGGTTCAGATGAGTATAATCGAAATTTATCTATGTTCCATGATATGCGTGATCTGAATGGTAAAATTGTATTAGGGTCTAATTGGATGCTTGGCTGCTGGTATGGACGTGGATCAAGCAAAAGTACAATCTTGAAAAAGAAAAAAGATATGTCCCCGATTGCTTTTGATATGAACTATGGTGGTAATTGGGTTGGTAGTTCAACTGGTGCGCTTGTCAATATCAACCGCCTTATGAACTGCCGTACCTTAACTGCTCCAGAAATCAGTGCATCCAGCGATGATGACGAATATTATTTAGGGGTTGACGTTGCACGTTCTCAAAATAAAAGTAATAACCAGTCATCTATTGCTGTTGGCAAGGTGATTCGAGGGGCCGATGGGAAGATTACTGAGATTCAGTTAGTGAACTTAATCCATATGTCTAATACCTTTAGTTTTACAACACAAGCAATAATGGTAAAAAGAGTTAGAAAAAGGTATCATGCCAGAAAAGTTGTAGTGGATGGAAATGGATTAGGCAGCGGATTGATTGATGAATTGTTAAAATCACAAAATGATCCGATTACTGGAGAAACATATCCAGCTTGGGATACGATGAACACTACCGCAGAGCCAGAGACACCAAAAGCCGAACAATGTTTGTATGATCTTAAAGCACAGTCTTGTCAAACACAGATTCTTTCAAATTTCATTAATGTGATTGATTCTTGTATGCTTCGATTTCTTGAAAGTAGGAATGGCGGCGATGATTATTCAATTCGTACAGATGAAGATTTGAATTCTAAAGTAATGCCATATGTTCAAGAAGAATTGTTCTTCCAAGAGGTCGGAAATCTCAAATTGGTTCAGAACGGAAAAAATTTATCGGTTGAGAAAGTAGTTAATAAGTTTGATAAAGACCGATTTTCTGCGACAGCATATTTGTTATATTTTATCATTAAAGTAGAAGAAACAGATAGTCGTAAAAGTGATGTTGATATAAAATCTTTTGCAAAGCGGCTACAAGCATTAAACCGTAGGCCAAAAATGTATTAAGGAAAGGCGGTGATTAAGTGTCAAAGACAAAAGTAATTTATTCGCAAGTAGATTATGAACGAGATTCAAAATCGTTTGATAATGCTGTCAGTGGCAAAGGCCGTTTGGACTTAGGTGCATTTAGAAGGCTTATGGTTCATGATCTATGCACGAATACAGAAATCTTACGGTCATATAAGATTGGTAGTTATTCTCTTGAACGGATTCAGGATGCGTTAAATAATCCAGCGGCACATTCAAATATGATTATTGATGTTAGTAGATATTTGATGAATATTTCTCAATTCTATATGCGCCTCAATAATTATTTTTCAAAGATGGGACTTTTTAATTACAACATTGATATGTATGATGTAAAAACTGGAGAGTTGGATTCTGATGAAAAGATTGCAAAAATGCGTGACGCTTTTGCAAATGTTTGTTCTGAATTTGAAAAGATGGGATTCAAGCACGAGATGCTTAAAATCATGAGCGTGTTGACAGTCGAAGATGTTTATTATGGTTTAATTTTTGAAGATAGCTATGATTTCTTCATTCACAAAATGAATCCGTCTATATGCCAAATTAAGCAAATTCAAGATGGTGTATATAATTTCAAGATTAGATTAAGTGGTATTAATCCTCTTGAAATTACATCTTATCCTGCTTATGTTCAACAGGCGTATATTGAATATATAAATGGAGATGAATATTTTGATGGATGGTATGTGCCTCCCGCAGATAAACAAGTATGTTTCAAATTGAATGAATCCTGCTTATATCCTATGCCGCTGCTATTAGCATTGGTGAAAGATATTCTTGATTTAGACGTATATAAGAAACTAAAAATGCAGAAGGCCAGAGTAGATAATTATAAGGCTATTGTAATTGAGATTCCCATTGATGAAGATGCAGTTGATAAGCCATTACTGACTGATGAAACGCTTGCTGTTTTTGCTGAAATGAATAAAGCTAATATGCCTGACGATATTGGATTAATTCATGCTCCGGGCAAAGCTACAGCGGTTAGTTTTAAAGATAATACTAACAATGCAAACAATCTAAGTGATGCAATTAAAAACATATATGACAATGCTGGTGTGTCCAGTGAATTGTTTAACAGTGGATCATCTGGAACAGCTTTTAAGCTGTCTCTTGAAAATGATGCTGCTTTTATTTATGGGTTTTATAGACAATGTGAACGATATTTCACACGGTTTATAAAATTGCGGAAATTCAATAAACCAGCATTTAAATTTGCATTACGCATTCAAGATTCAACTGTATTCAATAGACTTGAAGTAGCAGATGCGTTTTTGAAAGCAGCACAAAATGGAGAACCATTTAAGATTGATTATGGTGTTGCATTGGGCAAATCCCCCAGCAGACAACTTGGTAGTCTGTTCTTGGAAAATCATGTTTTGAAATTACATGAGGAATATATTCCTTTAGCAACTTCTTATACGTCTACTGGCGAGGATGTAGCAGGGGGTCGCCCCACAAATGAAAGCAAAGGTTTGGATTTAACCGAGGAAGGTGAAACCACAAAAGATACCGATGCTAATTTGAATCGTTAATATCACCTTTTGGTGTTATTAAAATTTTGTAAGAAAGGCGGTGATGAGGAAAGTGGGTCATGAACGAAAAAATTTGCCAGTTTCGTTTACAATCAACAACTGTGTGGAAACAGAAGATTCGAGATTTCTTGCCATAACGATTGATGTTTTACATACGGGGTTAAATTTTAACGGCAGTATTTTTGAAAAGGAAGTTGTTGATGCTAATGCCGAAAGTATCAAGAATACACCAGTGTTGGGGTATATTGCTCTGAATCCAGACGGAGAATTAGACTTTCAGGGACATAAATACAAAACTGTTAAAGACGGAGATGGTAAAGATTATGTGTACGCTGGTTCTGCTTATGGTGTAATTCCAGAGTCATGTAACTATCGTTGGATTGAAAAAGTCTGTTCCGATGGAATTTGTCGGGAGTTCTTTCAAGTTGATGCTCTTTTGTGGACTAAATTTGATGACGCAGTTACTATTTTTGAACGTGATGGTGGCAAACCGCAAAGCATGGAATTAGAACTTTCTTCAATCACTGGCGAAGAAAATGACGATGGCACTTTTACTTTCACAGGATTTAATTTTGAAGGTTGTTGCCTTTTGTCATCAACAGATGAGAGTATTCAACCAGCAATGATTGATAGTGAAGCTATTGCTAAATTTACTGTTCAATCTATTGCACAAGAAATCAAAGACAAATTGCATGAGTATACTATTTCTGTTGAACAAACAAGTGAAACTCAAACTATAAAGGAAGGTGAAACTATGCCTAAAGCTAATTTTACCTTGAACTTGATGGAGCAGATTGATGAGATTCGTGCTGTGCTGGGCGAAAAGAAATATCGTGACAGTTGGGGCTACGAATGTTCTCAGTATTGTTTTGTTGATGTTCAGGGCGATGAAGTAATTGTTATGGATCGTGCTGACCATTATCGTATTTATGGTATGAAGATGAGTATGGACGGCGATAAGATCAGTATTGATTTCGCAACAGCAACTCGAAAGAAAACTACATATACTGATTTCGAGGAAGGTGTGGAAGATTCTGCGCCTTTTGTTTTTGAACAGGCTGTTTCTGATGTGGCTACATATATGAATAGCCAGATTGATATTGCTAATGAGGAAAAGGCTACAGCGGAGGCCAATTATACTGCCGCCAAGAACGAGTTGGACGAAATGAAGCCTAAGTATGATGCCTATGTGGTTGCAGAACAGCAACGTGAGGCTGCGGCTATCGAGGCCGCAAAGGATGCAGAGTTTAGGAAGTTTGATCAGCATTTGGCTGATAGTGCTGATTATACTGCGCTGAAGAAAGATCGTGACAAGTATACACTGGAGGATATTCAGAGTCAGTGTGCAATTATGTTCACACAGAAAAACTTGAATGCGAACTTTGGTCGCAAGGTAAAGGAAACTTCTGCTCCTGTTGCAGATGTGTTCCAGCAGACTCCGGCAGCGGAGGTAAATTCTCGCTATGGTGTTCTGCCAACTAAGAAAGATTAATTGAAAGAGAGGGATTAAGACTATGGATAAGAATTACACTGTCGTTGAAACTTCTAAGATTGCCGCTGTTCGTGGTGGTGGTCATCTGTATAGTCTGATTGCTGATGTTGATGTGGAGAACGGTCACATTGGGTATGTTGGTGATCTGGCTACTGATGTGGAAGGTCTGGAAACTCATGAGTTTTTGGCTCCTACTGCTGATTTGATTGGTAAAGATCGTGTTGTGCTGGTTGCTAATCCTGAGTGGGATTATGATGAGACACGGCGTACTAATCAGGCTCTTTATAACTACATTAACGAGGCTGATCGTCCATTCCGGGCTTATGATCTGATTGCGCATGACGTGTATGCTGTAAGCAAGGAGGGTATTAATTATGGTTCTGGCGATGCCCCTGAGATTGGTAAGTACGTTATTGTCGAGGCTGGTAAGACTACCGTGAAGATGGTCGAGAAGGCCGATACTGCTGGTCAGGGTTTTGTTGGCAAGATTATTGGTACTGCGAAGCGTGGCCTTGGCTGGAAAACTGAGGGCGGTAAGCAGTATGGTCGTCCTTATATTATCTACTTTATCGAGATTCTGCGGAACGATATTGTAGGCTAATTGAAAAGAAGAAAGAGAGGTATTGAATATGGCTTGTGATATGAGTAAGCTGGCTAATTTCTCTACTGAGAAGCAGCAGTTGATCGCACTTGGTATTGATACTTATACTGGTGATGTGGGTAATTACGTTGCCAAGGATGTTGATACGAGTGCTGGTAGCATGGATGATGTTATGCGTGAGCGTTTTGCAAAGGAAATTTTGCATGACGAGAAGTTTAACTATCGTGTTTATCGTAAATACAAGAATGACATTTTTGAGATTCTGGAAACTGTTCTGGATCAAACTTTGCCTGAAGGCTGGAGCGAGAACGAGTTCTTTAATCGTTTTGTTGAGACTATTCGTGTTGACTTAGGTGATAAGAATGAGTTCTACGCAGAGGATAACGGCAATTTCATTGTTTCTAAGTTTAGCGGTAATCATTGGGATACTATTCGTGAGCGTATGGACATGGGCAAATCTTTCGCCGTTGAAACTTCTTGGTGGGAAGTTCATTTCTACAATGAGTTTGAGCGGTTTATGAAGAATATTGATTCTTGGACTAAGCTGATGGATAAGGCTCGTAAGTCTTTCTTACAGGCGTTCCAGAATGCCGTGTATGCCGCATTTGCTGATATGGCTGATATGGCTCCAGAGGGTTTTGTTGGTCATGGTGCGCTGTCTACTGATACTGAGCGTGATAATCTACTTGAACTGATTGAGAAAGTGGAAACTGCTAATGGCGTGAAGCCTGTGCTTGTTGGTACTGGTGCTGCTTTGCGTAAGCTGCAAAAAAATATTGATGAGAATTGGATTCCTGAGTCTGCAAAGGAAGAGCGCAAGCGCAACGGTGTGATCTCCAGTTGGGAGGGTTACGATCTGATGCCAATTCCACAGGTGTTTAAGCAAGGTACTTTTGACTTTGCCCTGTCTACAACTAAAATTCTGATTGTTGCTACAAATGCGAAGCCTATTAAATTTGTGTTTGAGGGTGATTCTCGCCTGAAGGAAACAAATGATAACCGTGATAACATGGATATGACACTTGAAGGTCAGATTCAGGTTAAGGCTGGTTTGGCTGCTGTTACCAGTGATGTTATTGGGCATTGGGATTTGGCCTAATTAAATCCTAAATACATATTAGGAGGCGTTAAAATTGGCACAGGAAAACAAAAATTTAAATCCTGTTAATGAGGCGGCAGAACAGACCGCCTCTGCCACTTCCAACGTTTTGAATGATGATACAAGGATTGTAGTAGAAGCACGTGTTCCTGCTGTTTATTATACTTGTCCAGTTACATTTGAAACTTTTTCGTGGTTGGAAGTCGGTGATACACAGGAAATGACTTTTAAGCAACTTCGTATTATGAATACAAAGTATCCTCGTTATTTCACTGAAAAGTGGCTTCTGCCTAATGATGGAACTGTTATGAAGAAGTTGCATTTGGATAAGATTTATGCGACAAAGGTAAATCGTGCTGACATGAAACGGTTTTGTGGTGATGATATTAAGGATGTTGAAGAATTACTTTCTGGTTTGGATTCTAATGCAAAGACAGAATTGACACCTAAAATCGTTAAGTATGTTAAGGATGGCAAAATTGCAAACGTGAAAATGATTCGGCTGCTTGAAAAGAAATTGGGCATTGAATTGATGGATTTGGTGTAAAGGAGGCGATTCCTTATGGGTACACCTTACACTGAACTTTATGAGAGTGTTTTATCAAAAATAAAGAACTATGACTTTATACATTTGGAAGAAGATGAAGTATATGAAATTCTTTCAGATTATTTACGTCCTGCGATTGCGGCCTTTAGAGGTTGTAGACAAGATTTATCACAAAGGAACAAAGTCAAATTTAAGTGCAAGTTAAATGATACGGAAATTGAAATTCTATCAAATTATATGGTAATTGAATATCTTGATAGTAATTATATCCGTGTACCACTTATGTTAAAGCCAACACTTTCAAGTAAAGATTTTAATGCGTTTTCACCAGCTAACCATTTGAGTAAAGCAATAGAAGTACGTGAAATGTATAGGAAAAACAATGAAACCCTATTGTCACGGTATCGCTGGATTAAGCGTGAAGATTAGGAGGTGATTGTTTGTGGGAGGTTATCAGAATTTCCTTCGTAGGATGAATGCTGGAGGGAATATGATGCGCAACGAGCAAATTCATAATGCTTTGCATTTGCTTCAAGAGACTTTCGCAGACGATCCTTCCTATATTCCTGATGGTGTAACTATATGGAATTCAGAACGACTTATTCACCCTCGTATTTATACGCAGCGGTATCGTTCTACTTCGCCAGCACAAGCAAATATTCAAACAATGATTCATGAGCCGATTTATATGGGTGATGTGATTCCTTGGCCTGAACATGGGTATTGGCTATGTGTGAATGCCAATAATTTGCATGGCATTCAGTGGGAAGGAACTTTGTCATTTTGCAATCATAAGGTTAAATTCTTTTCTCCGTTGACAAAAGAAATTGTTGAGTATCCAATTAGCGTTATTAACTCTACGCAGTATGGTAGCGGCGAAACTGATAGGTATGATGAAAAATTACATATGACTATTGGTACATCACAAATGATTGTATATATCACATTCGATGAACATACACGTTTGATTGATGGTGGATTTCGTTTCCTATTAGATAGAAACTTAGAAAAGCCAACAGCTTTTGAAGTGAAGCAATCTGATACTATTAGTTATTCAGATGCGGGGGAAAGAGGATATATTCATTTAACTGTTGCTGAAGATCAGTTCGATCCAAAGCGAGACAATAAAGAATTGATGATTGCTGATTACTATTTTGATCCTGTTGGAACTGGTGCAGAATTGAAAGATAAACCAGATATGTGGATTTGAGGTGATATTATGGCTATGTTACGTGAGTTGACAGAATTTCGCAGTAGGATTAATCAGAAACTTTGTAGCGATCAAAAAATTGTTGATTTGATTAACGATAAGCCAAAGTCACCAATTCCAGATCGAGATTTGATGTATAAACAAATTTATCCGTATGCCTATACGCCTGATGCGATAAAGGATACGGGTACTTTTATTTGCCATCGTATTTATGTTCCAGATGTAATGAATAAGACATTTAAAAAAATGTCGATTGTTTTTTATGTCTTTGTTCATCAAGATAATATTCGTACAAGTGATGGATTGCGTTATGATTTAATTGCTGAGAGGATTGAAGATTTGTTTAATGGAACAATGGACTTTGGTGTAGGAAGAATGAAATTGGTTGAAATCAATGATATTAGTCCTTCACCTAAATTTCATGGTATTTCATTAGAATATACTGTTTCGGAGTTTAATCGTCCTACAATTAATGGTGATTAAGGGCGGGTGCTGAAGTATGATTCAAAAGCCAAATTTACTTAAAGTCAATGAATACAAAGTAAATGATAAGATTTCGGTTCATGTTCCAACAGTTGATGAAATCTTTGATTTTGGAGATCAAAAGTATTACAGTACAGTTCAAACTTTAGTAGCAACACCATTTGACTTGATGGTTGAACTTGATGATATTGGGATTGACTATGAATCAATTACAGATTATCAGTTGTTTGTTCTGATGATGGAATCTATTGCCATAAATGAAGATGATACGACTATTTTTTTTGGGAATTTGAATTTAAAGAATTTTCAAGAGGCTGTAAATCCCAAAAATGGAGAAAAGGTTCTTTGGGATAAGAATAATGATATTGTGATTGATCAAATGATTGCTTTAGAAATCTGCAATGCGATACGTAAGATTCATTTTTGGGAGGCTCCTGTTGGTCGTGCTGGAAATGCAGAGGCCAAAAGATATTTAATTGAACGCAAACGCAAAACAAAACAACGACTTGCAAAGAAGCCGTACAAGTCATTTTTAGAAAGTATGATTATTTCTCTTGTTAATACGGAGGAATTTCCATATAACTATGAAACAGTTATGGGGCTTAGTGTATATAAGTTGAATGCAAGTTGGCGACAGATTCAAAAGAAGAAGCATTGGGATCAGACGATGAACGGTGTTTACTTTGGAACTGTTGATAAAGATAAAATTGATTGGGAGAAAATTAGTTGGTTATCGCCGGAATAATACATTCTGGTGATTTTTATTTTGTAAAAATAAAGGAGGATTCAATATGTCTAAGGTTGTTGTTAATGATCTGTCTATTACAAGTCTTGAGACTATTATGGCGTTTGGTATTAATGGCGGCGCACATCGGTTTACTCTGGATGAATTGCAGAATGCTACTATTGCCAATAGTCAGGATAATACTGCTCTGACTGGTAAGGGTGGTCGCACTATTGGTCAGTTGAAGCAGAATAAGTCTGTTACCGTGTCTGGTACTAACGGTATGGTGTCTATGGGTCTTGTTGAGGTTGAGGTCGGTTCTGCTGGTGAGCATCGGGCTTCTACTCCTGTCAAGTTCCCTGATTATCTGGTGGTTACTGATAATAAGGCCACTACCAAGTATAAGGCCGTTGGTACTGCTGGTAATGAGATTCAGGAAGTGATTGTTAAGAATTCTGATGGCACTATCAAGAAGCGGCTGTCTCAGGATGCTACTGCTGCCGAGGGTAAGTTTGCTTATGATCCTGCGACCAAGGAACTGACATTTGCTGCTGATGAGATTGAGAATGGTACAGCTATTGTTGTGTATTACACTCGCAATGTTGAGGGTGATGTTATCAGCAATATTTCTGATAACTATTCTGAAACTGTTGAGATGTATGTGGATGGTCTGGCTGAAGATAAGTGCCACAACATTTATCACATTCAGTTCTATCTTCCTTATGCTGACTTTACTGGTGCATTTGATCTTGCAATGGGTGATAGTCAGACTACTCATGGCTTTGAGGCAACCAGCTTGGCTTCTGCTTGTACTACTGGTGGCACTAAGTTTTGGGATTTGACAGTCTTTGGCGCAGATGCCGAGGATGCTGATGATACGGGGGCGGCTGGAAACCCTTAATTGGGTCTGACCGCCTTACCATTCCAGCCCAAGGTCAGACTCTATTGGGCAAGCCTGTTTCCGATCTGATTGGAACAGATATTAAGGTGTATACTGATGGCTCTGTGACAGGCACACTTAAAAATGTGAGTGGTTTTACTGAGTTTAATTCCGCTGATGTAAATGAACAGTCTGGACATTATTTCCCGCTGCGTCTTACACAGACAGGAACGAAGATGACTTTGAAAACCAATGGCGTAGCAAAAGCTGGTAAAGAGAATATGGCATTTGATCCTGATATTCTTTTCCGGGTTTCTGATAAAAATACCACTTTTACTATTGAGGTTGATGGTACAGAGATTGTTACACTGAATTTTAAGAAGGCGACTTTTGCATAATTGAGGTGATTGAATATGGCAGTACATACTATTCCGTGTCGTGTGTGTGGAAAGATGTTTACTCCTTGCAATAAGACAAGTGGTGCGCTTGGTGCTTTCAATTATCGTGAAGTTGCTTGTAGTCCTGAATGCGGTGCTGAATATTTGCGCCGTGTTCAGGTAGCACGTCAGAAATCTTCTGAAGCCCCTGATGCAGTAGTGTCTACGGATGACAGGAAGAACAATGACAACAAATCAGAGCAAAAGCGCACTCGTGGTAGACCACGCAAGAATACAAATGAGTAAAAGTGGGAGGGTTTGATGCCCTCCCCTTTTTAGTCTTATGGGAGGATTAATGTGAATGAAGTAGAGAATATGCGATTGGTTATTGATAATAATACGTTGGAAAAGTACGAACAGTTTTATTTTAGATTGCATCCTAAAGCAACAAAAAGGCCAATAGATAAACCAATTCACCCGTTGCTAAATCAATGGATGATAATGAAGCGTCCTATGATGAATGCTTTAAAACAACGTTGGAAAGATTTCATAGTTTGGTTCATTAAAGAACAAGGTTACGCTAACCTACACATTGATAAATGTGAAATGAAATTTACTACATATTATAAAACAAATCGCAGACATGATGTTGACGCAGCATCGCCAAAATTCATTTTAGATGGATTTACAGAAAGCGGATTTATAATTGACGATGATAGCACACATCTTATTTCCTTAACGCTGGAATGTTATGTGGACAAGGAATATCCACGCACTGAAATTGAAATTACAAATATTAAATTAAAGGAGAATTGATATGGGAAAGATTACAAAGAAATCTATTAATATGCTGATGGATGTTTATAAGCGCAATTCTACTGATACTGTATTGAAGCTGACTGATCCGCAAGATGGTAGTTCTGTCATTATGGAGATTGCTCTTAAAACATCTTTGACAATTCCTGAAAAGGGTATTTTCGTTGATCGTGTTGTGATGCCTTGTTTTGATGAAGATGGAGATTTTATGCCGCAATATCTTGATCCGTTGTTTATGATTACTTTGCTCCAGATGACAACTAATGTTCCACCCATCGAAGATGTAATTCCTGTTTTGGATGATACAGGTAATGAAACAGGCGAGAAATCTACACTTATTAATATTGAAAAGACTTATGAACTGTGCAAGGCAATTAACCTTGTGAAGAATGTTACAGATACAAAGTATCAGGCTTTAATTGGGGAATTGCGTCAGATGGTTGCTGATAAGTTAGCCTATGTAAAAGATATTAATGCACGAAAGGCTTCTAACCCGCTGGTAATGTTAAAACCGCTGTTAGCTGCTGTTAATGATGTAGAGGAAAACAAGAAATTTTTAGAGACATTAACGCAGATTACAAATGCAATGGACAGTGTTAGTATGGAGGCCAGTAATATAATTCCAATTTCGGATGGGAAGTAATCATGTCATTAGACAAGATTATAAAAAGTCTTGATATATCAAAAGTAAAAGCACCATCTGGATTGACATTAGCACAAGAGTTAGTAAAGGCAGCTAATCTTTTAAGAGATTGTATTCAAGATAGAATTAATCGTGAGACAATGGGAGATTGTATCTCAACGTCTGATCTTGCGGATATTCAAGTGGATGGCAATTCTCTTACAATCACGTTAAAAATCCAAAATTCTAAGCATCCATCAATATTCAATGAATCCAATCACAAGTATGCAAACGTTTTTTGGCTTATTAATGATGGATTTGTTGTACAGAAGGATTGGTATTTTGATGGATTTGCTCATAAGGAACGTTGGGTTTATCGCAAATCGGAGCATTTTGTTGAACAAGGAATTGCGGATTTCAACAATAAAACGACATTACCTATTAAAGTAAAGTTGATAAAAAGACCTGATAAATATTATTGGGAAGAATAAAATCGCCTCTTTCATTTTGAAGGAGGCGACATTTTTTATAATGGAGGTGAATTGAATGCCTGATGTGGATGGTCAGATTGTATTAGGTTTAGATATAGCAAAAACTACAGAACAGATGGATCAAGACTTAAACCGAGTGTTGACTAATATTGGCAAAAAGGAAATTACTTTAAGTGCCAAGATTGATAATATTCGGAGTGAGCAAATCACTTCGCAGATTAATAACATTGCCAAGCAACTTAATCAGTCTTTGACTGTGAAAGATATTAAAGTCAATATTAGCCTTGAACAAAGTAACATTGAACGTATCAAAAGTGAACTGTCTGGCTTGAAGATTAGTGATTCTGGTGCGAAAGAATTAATGAAAGAATTCACCTCTATGAATATTGCTTTGGAAAAGGTTCAGCATAAATGGGTTGAAGTGAAAAAAGCCGAAGATGATGGAACTGAATCTACACAGAAACTTTTGAACTTGATGATTCAAGGTTCAACGGAACAAGGTAAACTTGTCTCTATAACAAAACAATTCAATGTAGAAACGGGAGAAGTTGTACGGACACAAACTGCAATCACAGACAATTTAAAAGCGCAGCAAAAAGAACAAGATACTTTAGCAAAAAAGGCACAGGCCGAAAATGATGCACGAGTTAAGTATTTGTCTCAACAGAAGTCTTTGTTGAAAGATATTGCATCCGCTTATACTAATCAAAATTCTCCTAAAAGTGTTAATGATGAAAGTCATTTAAGAGAATTAGAAAAACAATATCAATCAATAAAAACTCAAATTGAACAACTGGAAAGTTCCGATGGTGCATTATCACAAAAGCAAAGGTCGAATATTAGTTCTCAGATTGCAGATTTGAAGCGTTTGGCAAAAGAATATCAAAATGCGGAATATGTTGCCACTCAGCTTAGAACTAAGGATATTGCGCCTATCAAAGAAGAAGAACTATCAAAATTAGCCCTTTTTGAAAGTCATCTCGATAATGCTGGTGTCTTAACAGCAGAATTTAAAAATCGGATTACTGAATTAACTGGGAAATTAAGTAATGCTTTTGATAATAATTCATTGACAGCTTATTTAAATGGTTTTGATTTATTGAAAGCAGACGTAAAAGTTTTCCAAGAACAACTTAGAGGGTTAAACGGAAAGTATCAAGCCTTACAAACCATTCAGGGTAAAATTTCTGGCCTTGAGAAATCTATGGTTGGAAAAGGTAAGGATTCAAATGAATATAAAGCACTTAATGATCAACTTCAATTACAGTATGAATATAGGCGTAGAATTACATCTGAAATTGAAAGAACTGTAAGTGTCCATCCTGAATTAATTAACTACTCTAAAGAATTTAATAATTATGTTATTCAAACTGCTGAAAACGCCGGCAAATTAGCAATAGCAGAAGGAAAAGTTGCTGATGCTATTATGCAGACAGCAAACAACTATCGTGATCAAGCAAAGTCTAATTCATTAGAAAATAGTATTAGTGCTTTAGAAACTAAGTTTTTGGCCTTGAAAAATGTCTCTGATAGTTCTGCTCAATCTATACAAAGCAATTTTGTACATTTGCGTTCTTTGGCAGAAACTATTGCAACAAGTACAAATAATGCACAAGTTATTAATGCCTATGACCAATATGATGCAATAATCAAAAGAGTATCTAATGATCTTGACATAATGGCAAGGCAATCAAAAGCTGCGGAACAGGCTACAAGAGAACACGAAAAAGCTGTTAAAGATGATACTGCGGCACAGTTGACAATGACGAAATCATCCACTCTTTCAAATTCTATTGAATCATGGATGAATCAGAATACAAAGGCCGCTCAAGTATATGGTGATAAGTTACGTGAAATACAAGCCCTTTTAGCCAATAACAGTGATCCAATAATGCTTGCTAAAGCAAGAGCAGAATTGGCTAAGATAAAGTCTGAAGCTAAAGTTGCTGGCCTTGTGACAAGTCAATTTGCAACTTCTCTTAAAAATACTACTTTACAACTGCTTGGTCTAACAAGCGGAGTAATGGTTATACGGAAAATTATTTCCGTAATCAAAGAAGGCGTAAATACAGTTGTTGAACTTGATACAGCATTGGTTGACTTGCAAAAGACAACTACAATGTCTGGATCAGATTTGGTTTCTTTTTATGAAGAAGCTAATGATGCCGCTAAGAAACTTGGTGTAACAACAAAGGATATTATTCAGTCAGCGGCGGATTGGTCACGTTTGGGCTATAGCGACAAAACCAGTTCCACAATGATGGCGAAACTGGCGGCTCAATTCTCAGCAATCTCCCCAGGCGTAGATATTGGAACGGCAACAACTGGATTGGTTAGTGTCATGAAAGCCTATGGTATTGAGGCTGAAGAAGTGCTTGATGGCGTAATGTCGAAAATTAATATCGTTGGCAATACGGCAGCAACGTCAAATGCAGAGATTATTAATGGCTTACAAAATTCAGCGTCAGCTATGGCGGCGATGAACTCCACATTGGAAGAAAACGTTGCGCTGTTTACTGCGGCACAAGAAATTACCCAAGATGATTCAAAAGTTGGTAACGCTCTACGTAGTATTTCTATGCGTGTGCGTGGGTATGATGAGGAAACAGGAGAACTTTCAGAAGAACTTGCAAATATTACTGGTGAAGTTTATGATTTGACGAAGGCAACTGAAAATTCTCAAGGTGTTTCTTTGTTTACGGATGAAACACAAGAACATTATAAATCAGTTTATCAATACTTAAAAGATATTTCTGAGGTTTATGATGATCTTAGCGAAAAGCAACAGCAACAGTTGATGGAGAAGCTGTTCGGCAAGAATAGAGCCAGCGTTGGTCAAGCTATTCTGCAAAACTTTGAAGCTGCGGAAAAGGCAATGAATAACATGGCTGAGAGTGCTGGTAATGCAGATGCGGAAATGGAGATTATCACCAAATCGCTTGAATTTAAATTGAATGCGCTGAAAGAAACTGGCACAGGAATTTTTCAGAATTTGTTTAAGCGAGAAGAAATTGGTGTAATTATTGATATGCTTACTGGTTTAGCCAGTGCGATTGATTTCGTGACTTCATTAATTGGGCCGTTTGGAACGGCACTTGCTGGAGTTGGAATTGCTGCATTTGTAAAGAACTTGGATTGAGTGATAAGATCACACACTACCTATGGATGATAGTGAGTCTAATTATGCTGAGAAAGTTACAATATGGCGTAACTAACAAAGCATAGTGATGGGAGTTCTAAAATAATCAAAGAAGTAAATACTGGAAAGCCTTCAAGGGCCAGATAAACTACAACGTAATCAGTAATGATAGGCGTGAATGTTGCGAAAGCAGAAAAAATTATCTGGATGGTCTATGCTGAGATAAAAGCAGGAGTGATCCTGTGCTACGGACTGTTGACAAGAGGCAATCAGTAGGACACAGACCTTAGTGGCCTGAATCCTCAGAGACTACCGATTCTTTGAGCCATAAACCGCCATAAGTGTTTATGACTTATAATGTATAGTGGATAGAACCTTTATGAATTTAGTTCTATTCTTTACCAAGTCCTGAGAGGGGCGTAAGAAATTCAATTACTTATGTGGAGTCCATGTATGTCCACATTTGGCACAACGGTTGACTGTTTTGCTGGCTCCAATCAAGCCCAGCGTCCAGTTTACACCTCTGGCTCCTGTGGTGATAGAAGTGGAACCACAACGAGGACAATGAATTTGCATGATATTTTGCCTATCAATTTTATTTTGATTGTCCTGTGCTTCATATTTAATTGCATCAAATTCTTTAGGTATTTCTCCTGTTTCAAGAATTTGTTCAGCAAGATAATTAGCAGCAAGGCTATTTATAGAAATCGTAGATTGGATATTTTGTACAACTTGCTTACTATATTTAAATTGATCATAAATATCTAACTTTAAATAGTCATCTCTTGATATTGGAATTGCATTATAAACGTTTGAAAAATCAATAATTTTGCCATTTATATTACACGTATGCGGTTTTAACAATTCTGATTGGGCTTTAATTGGAAATCCACAATGTATGCAAACTTCTGATTTATCGCTAATTTCTTTGTTGCATTCTGGACATTTAATGAGCGACATTATATCATCCTCCAACAATTAATTTAATTCAACCATATTATAACATATTCCCATTAAGAAGCAAGAGTATTTTATTGAAATGTCACTTAAATCCATAGGTAATGTTTCTGCTATATTAAAAGAAATTGCTGTTAGTGGAAGTATATCAAAAGCAACATTTGATTCTTTGAACTTATCGTTACAAGGATTAAATGAGGCACAAATAGCCGCAACTGTTAGTTTAAGTGGTCTTAGTGCAGAACAAGTTGCTTCGTCCTTAAAGGCATCTGGTTTTACGGCTACACAAACAGCCGCAACAATGGCAACATTGCAATTTTCTGAACAAGCAACGATGGCTGCAATGAGTGCTGCTGGATTTGAAAAGGCGCAAATAAAAGATGCGGTAGCAGCTACAACTTTTACTGCCGCTGAAACCGCTGCTACCGCTGCTACAGGCGGTCTGTCTGCGGCTATGAGTGGATTAACTGCTGTTATGGCAGCAAATCCTTTTATGATTGCTGTAACTGCGATTTCTCTCTTAATCGCAATAGTTCCAATGGCAATTAATCTGTTCAATAAATTTCACAAGACAACTGAAGAACTGAAGCAAGAATATGATGATTTAGCAAGTGAACTTGATGGACTAAACTCCGAATTAAAGACAACAAAAGATCGTATTGCTGAACTTCAAAAATTATCTGATGAAGGTAGAATAACTCTCGTTGAACAAGAGGAACTGGATCGTCTGTTAGAAACCAATGCACAATTAGAACGTCAAATTCGGTTAAAGAATGAAGCTGCTCAAGAGGCAGCAGATAAATCTAATAAGAGTTTGGTTAAAGATTATAATAACGAATATTATAATTCTAATGCCGGAATGTATATGCTGTTTGATGCAGATGCTATTCGAGCGAATAATGCAGAAGGTTTTAAAGCATTAGAAGAATGGCATAATGGTTGGTCTGAAAATTGGGATAAGTTCAGTGAAGAGGAACAAGAGAGACTAATAAATCTTTATTCTGAATATCAGAATTTGATGTTAGAGGGCAATAATAAATTACAATATCCAGAACAACTTGGATTTGATGATTATGTTGACCAACTGATTGCAAGATATAAGGAATTAGAAGGTTTAGGTCAAAATGCAACCGATAGTCAAATTGCAGAAATGGCTTCAATCCGAAGCGAGTTGCTTTCACTTAGTCAAACTTTGCAAAACGATTATATTGATAATTTTGTTGGTGATGGCGATGATGTTAAGAATTGGAATAACCTTGCTGATGCGATTGATGCTTGTATCAACCCAGCAGAACATTTTACATCTTTACTTGAAAAACTTCCTAATGATTTGAAGGACGTATTAAATAGCGAGGGGTCTGAGGGTGGTTTAACAGCAGAGAGAATTAATGAATTAGCTGGTCAGTATCAAGAACTTGCAAAGTGGATGGAGGATTCTGGTTATACAGCATATGAATTGGCAAGTCATTATAACGCATTAAAAGTCGAAACCGATAGTAATGCTGAATCCACAGGCCGCTATTCTGCTCAACTTTCTGATCTTACAGAAACGTTGTCTGATTTGCAGTCTGCTTATGATGTTCTGGCAACGGCGCAAGAAGAAATGGCTGGTGGGGGTGGGTTATCACCTGATACGATTGCTGATTTGGCAGAGGCCGAAGCTAATTACCTTGATTATCTGTATGAAGAAAATGGTGTAATTAAACTCAATACTGAGGCGTGGAAAGAAAATGCCAATACTAAAATGTTGGGCGATATAGATGAAATTCAAAAAGAGATTAGTTCTTTAGAAGAAAGAAATGAAGTTCTGGCTCAAAGTTTAGAAATGTATCGTACCAATAAGAGTATGAGTATTGGTGATACTTCATCAATAGCGGCTTGGGATAAAAAAATCAAAGATACAACAGATGAGATAAATGCAAACACAGAGGCCATTGCTGCAAATCAAGCGAAATTAACACTTTATAGCAGTTTATATGGGAGCATTACTGGTGACACAAATGCTTATGCCTCCGCTCTTAATAATTTCATTAATATAGCAAATACGATTGATTCTGTTTCTGATTCATTCCAGACACTTGCAGATTTACAGGCTCAAGTAGCAAACGGTTTTACTATGTCCTTGGACAAGGCGTTAGAATTTGCAAAAGTATATCCAGAGATTCTTAATAATGCCCAAGTGTCATCTAATGGGCAAATTGCCTTAAATAAAGAAGTTGTAAATAGTTTCTTAACGAGCAAAAAGAAAGAATTAGATACTCAAATTGATACACAAATCGCAGAACTTCAAGCTGATAAGACTGTTCTTGAAGCAAAGATGCAAGCGGCACAGGCACAACTTGAACTGGCAAAAAATGTTGGTGAAGGTGAAGGTCAGGTAGCAAAAGAGGTTGCAGAGTATCGTATTAAAGCATCTAATGAAATGGTTCAGGCATTAATTGATAATGGTATTGATGAAGCCGAGGCGTATAAGTTAGCGGCACAATCAATGGCCTTGAATGCAGAGGAATTTGATCGTGTTGCAAGAGATGTTTGTACTGATGTAGATGGTAATTTTAATGCAGCAGCTTATAATGCCGCTATGGGCATCTATGAGAATATGGAAAGAGCCAAGACCGATATTGCTTCTGTGGCAAAACAAGCCCATGAAAGTGCCAAAGCGATTGAGGGTATGGCAAATGGTGTAGTTAAAGGTTCTGTAACAAAATTTGCTGGCTCTTTTGGTGGAAAATTACGTGACAAAATTAAGACAAATATTACTTCTGGCGAATTTAATGGGTTTGACTTTGATTTTGATTTTAAGGGTGCGTCCTTAGAAGATTTTGTATCTCAGGTTGAACTTGATATATCTTCTTATCAGAAGGCCATTTCTCAAATTGATGGTCAGATTGCGGCTTTGCAAGCATTAAAAAATGCACCACTCAAGAATTTTAAAAGCGGCTCTGGTTCCTCAACAAAAGAGATTGAAGAATATATTGCTGCTATTGATGATTACCGTGAAGCAATCGAGCGGCTTAACCGTGTTCAAATTAAGAAAAGCGACTTAGAAACTCAACTTTTAAATACCAATGATCTAAGAACACAAATTGAACTTCAGCAAGAATTAATTGGTGTTTACAAAGAGGAACAAGATGCGCTTCATGATTTGAATGAATTACGTGATCAAACTATTAAAGATGGTACTGAATCACTTCGCCAGCTTGGATTTGATGTTGAGTATGATCCTGACAAGAATAATTTCTTTGTTAAGAATCTGGAGCATTTAAATGAATTAACCGCAGATAGTAAAGGCAAATATGGCTCTTTGCAAGAAGCTACAAATGCACTTCGGAAAGATACGGAAAGTCTGATTAATACATTAGGGGAACTTAATAAAGCTAATCAGGAAAATTCTGATTCTTGGGTGGAGTTAGCATACAAGATTCAAGAAGCTAATATTGCCATTTATGAAAATACGGCTAAAGAACATGAAAATGCAATTACAAAGAATGAAAATCTGCTTAATCATGCGATTGAATCAAATGACCGTGGCGAGATTACTCGAAACACAGGCGAGATTGTTGACCATTATCGGGCTATGCAAGAGGCGGTTCGTCAAGAAGCGGAATATTATCGTTCTCTCGGATATGCAGATACCAGCGATGAAATTACAAAGCTGGAGGACTTGTGGTGGGATTACTATGATGAAATCAAGACTGTATCTGCCGATGCTTGGCAACAGGTAGTTGATAATGCTCATGATGCTCTGGATCAAATTACTGGCCTGTATGATACTCTTAAAGATGCGGCAAAGGAATTTTCTGAAAGTGGTTATATAACAGTCTCTACTTTCCAAGAGATTGCTAAACTTGGTGTTGAGAATCTGGCCTATTTGCAAGATGAAAATGGGATGTTGGTTATCAATGAGGAAAACATTCAAAAGGTAATCGCTGCTCGTACACAGCAGATGGCGATTGAAACAGCATTAAACTATGTTCAGCAACTTAGACAGGCATTGGCTGATAATGATGTTGTAGCACTTATGAATCTTACTACAGCAACAAATGCGGCCTCAAGTTCTACTTGGGATTTGGTATATGCGCAGTTGCAGTTGTTAGGGCTGGATCAGCAACAGTACAATAACGCTTTGAACCGCATTAATGCTTTGCGTTCTCTGTCGGACGTTGCTATTACCAGTATTGGTAAGGTTGATGGGGCGGCAAAGAAGGCTGTCGAGGATCAGGCCAGCGCACTTGAGGACTTGCTTAAATACGTTGAAGAAATGATTAAACAGGAAGTCAAGAATCAGGTTAAGGCTCTGGAGGATCAGGTTGACGCATATAAGGAAATCGTAGATTTACAAAAGAAGTCGCTTGAACTGGAAAAGGAAAAAGATAATTATACAAAGACTGTTTCAGACAAGCAGAAAGAAATTGCGGATTTACAGAAACAAATTCATGCGCTTGACTTGGATGATAGTCGTGAAGCAGCGGTGAAAAAGGCCAAACTGCAAGAGGAACTTTCTGAAAAGATTAATGACCTTGCGGATTATCAATCAGATCATGCCTATGACGCTACCAGCGATATGCTTGATGATATGGCTGATTCTTATGAAAAGGAAAAGCAGAAAGAAATTGACATTCTGGAGAATACAATTTCTTCTGAAGAAAAGCTGTATCAGCTTGCCATTGATCGGATTAATAATCATTGGAACACGTTATATCAGGATTTGATTAACTGGAACTATGAATATGGCTCTGTTACTAACGATGAAATCACCAAAGCATGGGATGCAGCAAGCGCAGCGGTTCAACAGTATGGCAGTTATTTAAATGCTATTCTGGAGACACAACGGCAGATTGCATCATATGAGTCAAGTTCTGGTTCTAATGTAGTCGGCGGTTCTTCTGGCGGGAAACCTCAAGGCGGCTCTGCGATTGGTGCTACTGGAAACTATGACACCAGTGGAAGCCAGACTTTGGGGCAAGTGAAAAATATTGTTCACCAGATGAAAGAAAACTCGGCGGCACATCATAGTGCGGATGCTGCTGGCAAAGCCAGACTGAATAAAGCAAACCTTGATTTAGGTAAGCAGTTGACTTCGCTGATTGGTCGTACCGCTGTACGTGGTGATGATGGTGTTTGGTATCTGGATCGAGTTGGTGGGCCGAAGCTGTATGAGACTTATCCTTATAGTGTATATCATACTGGCGGCATTGTTGGGGATGAGCCTACTCTAAAGCAGAAAGAAATCTTCGCAAAGCTGGAGAAGGGTGAGGCTGTTATTACCGAAAAACAGCAAGAACCTTTATATCGTACACTTGATTTTGCGGAAACGCTGTTAGGTAAGTACGGGAAACTTTTCAATTCGTTTTCTGGCTCTGATTTAGCAGAACTTAAAATGCAAGAACAAATTAAGCAGGATGCGAAACAGGCACAAGCGGTTGTAAGACAGGGCGGTGACACTTTTAATATTGATGTTCCAGTACAAATCTATCCAGCACAAAAGATGGATGATGCGGAGATTAAGCAGTTGACAAGGAAAATTAGTCAAAGTACGATCCAGCAAATCACTGACAGCTTTATAAAGCGGGGACATAAGAGCCTTGGCACGACATTGAAACCGTAAAGGGGGAGGTAAATCCTCCCCTTCAATCTTGGGAAGGGAGGGCTTATTTGTGGTAATTGATTTTTCAAAAATTTCTTTAGAACAACGGCCTAAATTTATTTTACGTAATTTAGATGACATGGCGATTGGATTCTTAACCAATATTTTAAATCCATCAGGAAAGTTTTGCTATAATGATGTATCTGAAATTAATTTTGAATATCCTGCGTGGATGAATGGCGAAATTTTACCAGAATATGACCTCTTAACAGGAATGCGGATTGTTGATGTAAAAGGCTATGGGCAGTTTATTTTAAGAAATCCTGAAGAGACATATGATGGTGTAACTAAGAAAAAGAAATGTACAGGTTACTCTTTAGAATACGAGTTTACAAATAAAACGATCTCTTTGGAAGAAGGAACCTATAATTTCTGGAATCCGTTTTCTCCTGACAGCACTGTACTTGGGATTATTCTATCAGAAGTTAAGTCATGGAGTGTTGGATCGGTTTCGGATGATTTGATTGGGAAATATAGAACATTCAGTACAGATGGGAAAAACATCTATGATTGGATGAAGTCGGACCTACAAAAGACATACGGGTGTATTTTTGAGTTTGATACATATAAACGTAAGATTAATGTTCGCAGTATTAATGATATAGTAAATGTAAAGCCAGTGTATCTTTCAACCAGCAATCTCATCAAGGAAATTGAGATAAAAGAGAGTACAGATGATTTAGTTACAGTTTTGGATGTAAATGGAGCAGATGGGGTATCAATAAGAAGCGTTAATCCAATGGGAACAAACCGTATTTATAACCTTGATGCGTATATGAACAGCAGTTACTTTTCTGATAAAATGATAACGAGCTGGAACAAATGGAAAGATACCTTTAAAAGTTATCAAGAGCCATATTATCAATTAGTTATCGCCCAAAATATGCAGATAAGTCGTTACACAACTGAAGATGGAGTGCTGGCAGATTTAAAGGGTGAACTGACCGCTTTAGAATCTAAAAAAGCGGTTATCATTCAGGCCATAGCTGTTGATAAGGCATTACAGTCGGATTTAAATAAGGTGAATAGTCAGATTCGTTCCAAGGAGTCTGAAATCAAGCAACAAGAAAACTTGTTGCAGAGTGTACAAAACAAAATTGATAGTTTCAAACGTGAATTGAAAACTATTAATGAGAGAACTTCTTTTTCGTCTTTCTTTACACAAGACGAATTGATTATCTTGGATCGTTATTTTCGTTGTGGATCATTAACTGATAGCAATTTTGTGGCAACATCTGTAGACTCTTATGCGGTTGACACTGAGACTATCCGTGGCTTGTCTGCAATTTTCAACATTGTAAATGCCACCTCTGTTACCAAGACACCTTATGGGGACGATATTACATTTTACATTGTTCGTGGCGGTTCAATTAACACAAATAATTCCAATGTAACTATTGATTCGAAAATTGTTCATGGAACATTACAGGTAAATCGTGATTTGTCATTCGTATTATCGTTATATTTGGAGAACGGAAAGTTAAACGGCAAATCATTCCCCGGAGGCACTATTGCAATGACAGGGAATTTGAGTGCAAATGCAACAAGTTCAACTAATACCTTGCAATTCAAGACAACATCTTCGACTTTATATTTAACACAAGAAGTGACTGAATATCAGAAAATGTCCGTTGAATGGGAATTGTTTGAGTATGGCGTTGAATGCCTTCAGCGGTTATCGTCTCCAACACATAGTTTTTCAGTGTCCAGTATTAATTTTCTGGCCTTAGAATATTTTTCCCAATTTGCAAAAGAACTTGAATTAGGCGAGAAAATTTATTTGCATACTGACCAAGGTGTATTGTCTCCGATTGTAGTTGCTGTTTCCATTGATTTCGATAATCCATCTGACTTTCAGATTGACTTTGGTGATGCTTTTTCATTGAATGAAGCTACATTAGAGGATTTGTTGAAAGAAAGCATTTCAATGGGAAGTACGCTTGATTTTAACCAGTATAACTATAGTAACTTTGTAAACAGCGGTGCAAAAACACAAGTTAAAGATTTTATGACAAATGCGATTGACACTATGAAAAATCGTATTTTATCGGGAGATCATGAACAAATTACTATTGATCCGGCTGGATTACGATGTAGGAAGTATAACGAAACCAGTGGCGATTATGAACCTGAACAGATTTGGATGGCTCATAATGCTTTGATGTTCACAAAAGATGGCTGGAATACTGCAACTATTGGTATTGGAGAATTTATTGATAAGAACTTAGGTTCAATGTTTGGCATTATTGCTCCTGCGATTGTAGGGACAATTCTTGCTGGTTCTCAGCTTGTCATTGAAAGTGAAAAAACAGATGGTGGTGTAGCAGTATTCAAAGTGGATGCTGAAGGTGCTTCGTTGCATAATGCTTCTTTTAATCTTTATGGTAGTTCTGGTGGTCGCATTGACCTTGGAGCAATCTTTGGCATTGTAGCTGGTGCAAATAAAAACACCTTATTCTATTATAACTCTAAAGGTCAGCCAACAGGAGTAAGAACGACTGGAAATCGCAGCATCACTTCTATTAATGATTTAGTATCTGGAGATCAACCAAACGCTAATTTCTGGCTTGATATGAAAGGGAACGCCTATTTTAAGGGAAAAATTCTTGCTACGTCTGGCTCTATTGGCGGTTGGGAAATTGCATCCAGCTATTTATATTCAGGCAGCGGGTCTAATCGAGTAGCATTGAATGGTGGTACAAGTTATTACTCTCAATATGCTTTTTGGGCTGGAGCAGAGAATCCAGCGAACGCAAAGTTTTGGGTAAAAAAAGATGGATCAATAAAAGCTACTGATGGTACGTTTAGCGGTGTGTTAAGTGCGGCAAGGGTTAGTGGGGTATTGTCTGCTGCGGCTGGAGGTGGATGGATAGAAGGTATTGGTATTCGTGTTGGGCCTAACAGGTATGCAAATAATGGGTACAACTTTTATGTTGATCAGAACGGGAATGTTAGTATGCAAGGTAATTTGACATTGAAAAATGGTTCTATTACTTGGGCAAACTTGAGTTCTTCTGTTACTAATACAATTAATGGGGCCTATGATGCCGCAAATGAGGCTCTTGATGCAGCCTATGATGCCGCAGATGATGCGTATGAAGCCGAAAGACTTGCACGTAGAATAGCAAATGGCGAGTTTAATAATGGTACGTTTATTAATGGAACTGAAATTTATAGTCCAACTATTTATGCGGATGAATTTGTTGTGAAACCAAAAAACAATTATTCAAACCGATGGACAGGTGGGTACAGCATGTATGGATATTTTGGCAATACGCTTTATCATATGTTGAATATTGGTTATGCTGATACTGGCTTTAGTCCTGAAATAGAGTTTTGGAGTCCAGCAGGAGCATATGCTTATTGGGGATTTAATCGAACCTCATTTACTGGATATTGTGATTTTTCAGGAGCTACAGTAACAGGAATTTCAGCAACATTTGGATAAGGGAGTGAGATATGGCCTACATAGCAATTCTTTCAACAACGGAAACTTCTATCAGAGTCCAAATAAGAGGACTTGACACAACATATGAACGTTCAGATCGAGTATGTACATGGTACTTAAATGGAAGAAGAAATGGTACGTCTACCCTTGGTGGGAAAGTTTCTTCTGGAGGAACATATACCTTTTCTGGTTTAAAAGCTGGAACTACATATGACATTTCTGTATCTATTACTGCCCCCGGATGGACAAAAGTAGTTGAATTAGATACGACCGCTGAAACGGATTCTCCCTCTATTGAGCCGTGGTCGTGGTCACGATCAAACGGAGAAGCGTCAGCTTCACAAACAAGTGCTGCTTATTCTGCCATTAGAAGTAATGGTAAGTTAAGTAGTTTTTCATATTTAGTGTGGAATGATATGGTTAATAAAGTGAAAGAGATTGTTGATGCAAAAGGATGGGGATGGAGTAATAACTTTGCTTCATATTCATCTACTTTAATGAGTTCGAGGGATAAGGTCTTAACAGCTACAAGATTTAATTCACTTCGCTTTAATATTGGCTTGCACTATTCAACGGGAATTAATACTGTAAGCCGTGGCGATACAGTTTATGGCTGGTATTTTACGACATTGGCTAACTGCTTAAACAATATGATTTAGTTGAAAAGGAGATTTATATGGATACAAATATTAAGGATAAAAATGATGTATTGCAGCGCATTGATGCGGTTTGTAAAACTTTAGATGGTGGTATTGCTGTATCTGGTGCGCAGAATGCGGGAAATCTTGCAGCATGTTTTACAATTTTGCAGGAGACATTAGCTTTTTTGGTTAAATGTAATATTACGCCTCCAAGTCAGAAGGATGAAGAAAAGCCCTAATAATATGAAAGCGAGGTGAGTAGATGGGTTTTCTTGCAAAAAAGTTTTCTTATAACCGTATCCCGTGTGAAGAATATGGGCTTCGTATTTTTGATATTGATGGAAACGACAATGAAGCTACTCCCTTTGCCAGTGCTGGTGAACTGCAAACTGATGTGATTCCGTCCAGAGGACGGACTTTTTTATATGGCAGGACGTTCAACAGTCCATTAGAATTTAAATTAGTGTTTGGCCTTGATCCTCTTGCCATTAAAATGAATGAACATCTTGACCGCTATGAGATGGATGCTATTGCAAATTGGCTAACAGCAACTACACAATATAAGTGGCTTGAGATAGAGCAACCAGATTTGGAAGTTATTCGATACCATTGTGTCATAAGCGAATTAACTCCGATTCAGTTGTCTTGGTTGCCTTGGGCTTTTTCAGCTAAAATTACTTGCGACTCTCCGTTTGGATATATGTTTCCCCAAAAATTTCATTATTCTTGTAGCGGAAATACAATTATAAACCTAATCAGTCGATCTACTATTCAAAAATTATATTATCCTAAGTTGAACATTCAGCTAAATGGCAGCAATACAATTTCCATTATAAATAAATCTTGTGACAATATAGAGTTGAAATTTACTGGATTGCCACAGAGCCACTTTCTTACAATATCTATTGATAATGAACTTGGAAAGATTGAATCGTCTGATACGAGTTATTCTAACTTGTATCGGTATTTTAATTTTAATTGGCTACCATTAAAAAAGGGGATGAACAAATTGGAAGTAAAGGGGAATTGCATTTTAGATTTTATATGTGAATTTCCTTTGAATTATGGAGGGTGATTATTATGCGACATGATGTATTTACTTTGCCTGAAATCGTGTTTGTTGCTGGTCAGTCTCAAACCCTCCGCTGGAGGCTATTAACAGAAAAGAAAGTTCCATTTAATGCGGATGGATGCACAGGTAATTTTGCAGTAGTGGACTATTCTGATAAGACTGGCGATCCATTGATCTCAAAATCTCTTACATTTAGCATTGGCGATGATGAGACAGGAGTTAAAAATATTGCTTCTGTAGATTTGTTACCAGCAGATACTTTGGGATTATGGGGGAAATATATTTATCAAATTACTATCAAAGATATTGATGGAGAAGCTGAAATCCCTAATCATGGGATTTTCTTTATTGCCCACAATATCAATGAAAGTTTTTTGGAATAAAGACAAAATTTAATTTGAGAAAGTGAGGTTGAACGTAGTATGACTTCTACATATTTTCTGAATTGTATCATGGGCAATGTGTTTCAGACCAAAAAGAATCCAACTTTGCCAAGTAAGGTTTATCTTGGCCTGAGTTCTACTGCACCAAGTATTGATGGTTCGGGGGTTTCGGAGCCGCTTGCGTCTGGTGGTTATGAACGTGTTGAATTGACTACTTTAGGCGAACCAGCAAATGGTGTGATTACAAATGATTCCGATATTTCGTTTCCTGAGAGTTCTGCAAGTTGGGGTACAATTACGCACTTTGTTTTATACGATGCGCCTGTAAATGGCAACTTGCTTATGTATAATGTGCTGTCACAATCTCGAAGTGTTGAAACCGCAACGATTGTTATGGTGAAAACAGGGAGCTTAAAATTGACTCTTGCAAATCCAACTTAAAATCACACAAAGAAAGTAGGTGAGATAGTTGCAGACTTATGATGTTTACTTGAAAAAGCGGCTCACCGAAATTAATGTTATTATCACGCAGTTAGTTCAAAGAGATTCTTTCTCTATGTATGATTGGCTCTATATGTATTGCTCGATGGGCGATTTAGAAATACGTAAGAATTTAAATGTTGATTCAGCCGTGTTTTTAAATGCTAAAATTGATGACATTTTAGAAAAAGTATATGAGAAAATTTTTAATGAAATGCACTTAGATGTTGATGTAAATTTATTAAATGGTGTGCTTACCAGTGGTGAAACAGTAATGGAATTGTTCGCAAGTGAAATGGATGTTGTGGAAAAAAGTTTTAGTAGCGGTGATTCTGTTCTGGAAATTTCTGTTGACCCACTGGATTATTCTATCGCTCATTCTTTCGACAGAACTGAGTTTGATATGATGTTGCTGGTAAATGAACTTGAAACATTAAAGTGCAGTTTGGAAAAATTTATGCCAAGTCTTGAGTTGTCCGCAGACATTGACTTTTCGAGTTTGAAAAACGTAGGTGTTGAAGATATTAATTTGTATCTTGATGTTGCACCGACTTCGATTTTTTATCAACTTACAACAGGAGGCAATGCCATTACACATATGTTTGCAGAACCTATTAGTGATTATGTACTAAAAAAGGTTTTGCATGATGTAAATGCGGAAATGTATTTAAGTGCAAGCGCAGATATAGATTGGCAACTAAAAAAGTTTGCCGAGATTGAAAATTCTCTTTGTTTACTTGCGGATATGACAGATGTTTTGATTCAGTTTATTTTTGGACAAACCGAAATGTATTTAGATTGTATGGCAAGAGCAGGACTAAAACGTTATCGGTTATTGTCAGAAATGGACGATCATCCTTTGAGTGATTTTGATGATATGACTTTGGAAGAAGTTGATTATGTGATATTGGCAGAATGACATAAAGAACTCGATTTATAAAGGTGGTGAAGTAATGGTAAGAAAACAAGGTGGATTGATTCATCAGAATTTTGCGGCAAATGAAAATGTAGTTGATCGGTGTTTGGCGCAGATTAAAAAGGTGGAGCCAAGTTCACGTGCAGACAAATTATATCACATCACCATGAAAACGGCGGCTTATACTGAATTTTTTATGGACGGTTTTGAGTACACCACGGATGGTTTGGGCAACTTTTCAAGTATTGCTCTTGGCGGTACTAATACCGCTGAAATCCGTAATGTGAAATTCAAAAAGCCTGTAAGCGATTGTATTATCTGTTTTATTTATTAAGGCGGTGATGTGATATGTCTATGGCTTATGGTTTCTATTGGGGCGTATTCTATCCAGTTCATAGTCCTCCGTATGAGCCGCCCGGAGGCGGTGACGATCCTGCTGTTGCTGGTAACTGTTTTGCTCCAGCAGGACAGCCAGAGGACTATAAAGGATTCCTTTTTGATACCGCCGAATTACGTTCAGATTATATTCTGTATGCTTAAAAAGGGAGGCGGTGACTAATTGAATGAATTTTGTTTATGAGTTGTTAAGGGCTGGTACAACACAATCCAATTCTGATTCTGGCGCAGAAGTTGCCAGAAAAATCAACGACAATTTCAAAAAGGTTCAGGAAAAATTTGCGGAAGTAGATAAGTCAATCCAAGAGGGTGTCGCTGCTGATGTTCCTATTGGTGATGAGACTACTGCTGGTATTGTAAAATCCAGTAATTCCGAGAATAAAGTTTCTATCAATAAAGACGGCACAATGGAGGTCGTTTCGTTGAATGTAAACAAATTAAAGCAAGATAATGGTGATTACATCATTCTTGATGGTAACGTTTAAAAATATTAGGAGGTATTGATTATGGCTACTACTAAGACTATTGCTGTTCAGTATAAACTTCGTGGTGATACTTTAGCTAATTTAGAGGCCAAGAATGCTATTTATGCTGTGAATGAGCCTATTGTTGTGCTGATCCCCGCCGATACTGATGCTGGTACTAAGGCCGCTATTTTGCTGAAGCTGGGTGATGGCACTACTGCTTTTAATGATTTGCCTTATATTACAGCTCTGGCGGGGGATGTTCCTGAATGGGCAAAGGCTGCTACTAAGCCCGTGTATGAGGCAAAAGAGATTAAAAATATTGACACATATATTGCTGGTAAGGTACAGGACACCGATACTCAATATAAGCTGGAGCAGGATGCTACTGATCCGCATATCCTGATTCTGTCTGCGAAGGCTTTGGCTGACGAGGATTATACTGAGGTTGTGCGGATTACTACTGCTGATACTACTTACACCGCTGCTGATGGCTCTGTTACTGTTGATGCGGATGCTAAGACTATCGGTGTGAATATGTCTGCCGAGGCTGATAATGGTTTGGAGAAAAAGGATGATGGTCTGTATGTCAAGGATCATACATTTGATGTTGTAAAGAAGGATACTGCTAATGACGGTTATATTGCTACTTATCAGGTGAAGGTAGATGGTACTGCGGTTGGTGCTGATATTAACATCCCGAAGGACTATCTGGTTAAGTCTGCTGATATTAAGGTGGTCGATACCGTTGATGCTCCTTATACTGGTGCTGCTGTTGGTGATAAGTACATTGATTTTGTGGTGAACACTGTTGACGGCGATGGCAATGAGAACCACATTTATCTTGCTATTAAGGACTTTGTGAAGGAGTATACCGCTGGTGATGGCATTGAGATTTCTGCAACCAACATCATTGCTATTAAGCTGGGTACAAACGCTAATGGCCTGAAGGTTGGTACTGCTGGTCTGGAGTTGGATGAAGCAACTACTACTGCTTCTGGTGCCATGTCTGCTACTGATAAGACTAAGCTGAATGGTGTTGCAGAGGGTGCGACTAAGGTTGAAGCCTCCGATACTAACGGTAATGTAAAAATTGGCGGTACTGAGACTGTTGTATATACTCTGCCTGATACTGTCGTGCATGATACTGACACTATCATTCTGGATGGTGGCAATGCGTGATTGAAGCTAATTTGGGAGGCGAAAGCCTTCCCTTTTTTATTCTAAAAGAAAGTGAGTGTGAAAAATGGCTGAGAAAGTAATGAAAGTTGGCGCAATTCAGCAACGGCGAGATACCGTTGAAAATTGGACAACTAAAAATCCTATTCTTTTAGATGGTGAACAGATTACGGTAATTTTTGATGATGGTAGAACACGTCATAAAACTGGATATGGTGGTAAACGGTATAATGAATTGCCTTTTGATGGTGCTGAAAGCTGTGAACCAAGTGAAACAGTAAATGTTACTTTACTGGCAAATGCTTGGGTTAATGGGCAACAGACTTTATCTGTCTCTGCTGTTATGGCCGATCAGAATGGTTATGTAACATTGCCACAAGCGTTTAGCGATGCACAATATGACGCTGTTGTAGCTGCTGAAATGTTTGTGACCGCTCAAGCAGATGGCTCCATTACAATTTCTTGCCGTGGAGATACACCACAAATTAATATTCCTATCCTCATCACTCTGCTTGGTTAATGCAAGAAAGGGTGGTGTTTTATTTTGAGTGAAACTAAAAATTATCATCTTAATTTAACAGATGATGCACAAACAAAATTTCTTGCTTGGCGAAACAGTATCAATGGCAATACAAACTCAAACATGATTAAAATTGATACAGCCCTTGGTGAGAAAGCAAATCTAAGTGTAGCGATTAACGCTGTTTTGTCTGTATCTGCATGGAGTGAAGATTCACCTTATTCGCAAACTATTTCCATTGATGGACTTACCGCAGAGCAAAACGGTATGATTACTATTGGACAAAATATCACAACTGAACAGCTTGAAGATGTTGTAGCTGCTGATATGCGTATTAGCGGTCAGGTGGATGGTGCTTTTACTGTTACAGCATATGGTGACAAGCCTACACGTGATATTCCTGTGACAATTATTCTTCTTGGTTAAAGGAGGTTATATATGCCTATTGTTTCTATTTTCCCAACTGGTAGTGGCGGTTCTGGCGGCGGTGGCGGGATTCCTCTGGCTCCTGTGACTGGTCTTGCTACACTGGCTGCTTCAGGCAAAGCATATTTGAAATGGACTGATCCTATTGATACGGTTGTTGGTGATGCTACTCTTGCTGCATGGGCTGGTACGTTACTGGTTCGTAAGGCGGGTTCTATGCCAGCAAGTCGCCGTGATGGTACAGTTGTTCTTGACAATAAAACTCGTGACGCATATAAGACACAATATTTTTGTGATAGCGGTTTGAGTGATGGTGTGACTTATTATTACAAGTTCTTCCCATATTCTACTACAAATACATATGCAGATGATCCTGCAAATGAGGTAACGATTACACCCAATCCTGTGCCTACGGGTGATATTTCTAATCTGACTGTTGCGGCTCAGTTAAATGGTCGTGTTCAG
>OOIH01000004.1_pt1 | contig 82942 bp, 71 predicted proteins | sample 1691801 | NCBI WGS metagenome assembly OOIH01 (sample SAMEA1061690, study PRJEB22710) | metagenome
TTCAAAGGCTTGAGCGAAATGTAAGAATAACAGAGGTGAGGTTATTTCGGCTTATTTCAAAGGCTTGAGCGAAATGTAAGAATAACAGAGGTGACAAATCCCGCCGAAAATGGCGGGATTGCCGGGTTTCTGAGTGTTGTCGGGCTTTGAGATTCCGGGTTTTCCTGGGGTTTGTGGGTTCTGGGTTGAGGATTAACGCTTTTTGCCGGTTTTGGATACTTCTGGGTGGGTTTTAACGCTTTTTGGATGCGGAGCGCGGTGTCGCGGCGGTTTTGCGAGAAGAGGCTGATTTAGCGGTGCTGGAGGCCTTGGACGAGGTTTTGGCGGATTTTGCTGTCGATTTTTGGGAGGTTTTTGAGCCGGATTTGAGGGACTTGGCGGAAGATTTAGTAGCCTTGGAAGTAGTTTGAGCGGCGTTTTTCGAGGATTTCGAGGCAGTTTTGGAAGATTTGGTGGATTTCGGGGAAGTTTTCGGGGTGGTCGAGATTTCTACCTCAATACGGTCGAGATGGAAATTGCGGCCGGATTTGCTGGAATTGGTAGATTTTTTGCTGGATTTGCCGGATGCGGAATTGCGGCGACGGGAGCCGATGAACCAAGCGAGGGCAGCGCCAGACGCGACGAGAATGCCGGTGATGACGGTCGTGCCGAGGGCGCCGACGGCGTTCGCGGCGTGCTCGATAGTGGCGAGAATGCCGGTGTTCGGGGAGGAACTGCCGGGTTTCTGGGTGCCGGGGTTAGTGGATGGCTTTTGGCTGTCATCGGGGTCGTCTTTATCGTCTGGGTTCTCCGGAGTGACTGGAGTGTTAGTGGTCTGGATGATGAAGTTGCCATTCTCATCTTTGACGAGCTGTTGGCCAGCTTCGAGATAGTCTTCGAGACCTTCGTCGCTACTGAAGTTACCACCGGTGATGACGGTCTCGGCGGGCGAAACGCTATCGAAAACAGGCTGGTCAGGAGCGGAACGGAAGGTGCCGCCAGAGATAGCGAGGCGCTGGAGGTTGCTGCCAGCGGTGCGGGAGGCGGTGCTGCCGTATTCGGAGAAGACTGGGCCCTGAGCGCTTTCGTAGGTGCCGGATTTGACTTCGATGTCGATAGCGCCAGCATAAGGTTGACTGTTTTCAATTTGGATGGTCGAGCCGTTCGGGGTCATGCCGCTGCCGGTAGATTCTTGGGGGTTGTAGGCGCCGGTGGCTTTCAGGGTCGAGTTTTCGAGGACGAATTTGCCGGATTTCAGCCCGAGCGGGGTGGCGCCGGTCAGAGTTGCGCCGTTTAGGTGCCAGTCGGCATAGCCAGCGGCGAAAATTGCAAGGTCATCAGAAGAGGTGACGGTGCCGGTGAGGTTAATGACGGGAGCGTTTTCGGTATCCTGGATGTTGCCGTTGACACTAATGCCGTAGGGGGCGTCGATGGAGCCGGCGAAGTTGATAGTGACGCCGCGGGCGAGCTGCTTATCGGTCAGATAATGAATGGCGAGGCCGTAGCTGTTTTTGGTGACGATTTTGACGTCGCTCTCGACGGTGAGGGTGGTATAATTCTCGAAACTAGCGTCAGCGTCGGAGCCGGTGACCCAGAGAATCGCGTCGCCGGTCTGGCTGGCGTCGTCGTTGCTTGAGAGAGTGCCGTTTTTGATAGTAATATTTCCCTGCTCGATGGCAAACATACGGTTCAGGCCGCCGGCGAGCTTGAGGGTTTTGCCCTGGAGATCAAGGTCTTCGGTCAGGGTGATAGTGCTTTCGATAATGATCGTCTCAGCGTCAGAAGCGAGAGCGGCTTTTAGCTCGTCGAGATTGCCGGCGGCTTCGGCGGAGATGGTTTCGTCGCCGGTCTGGGTCTCGGCGTTAGCCTCGTCAAGTTCGACCGGAGCGACCATGCCGTCCGGGACATTGCGCTCGATCGCGCTGGTCGCTCCCTCAGGCGCACCTTCCTCAGCGGAAGCCTTACTATCGGAGGAGAGTAGGGCAGGCGCTGCCAAACCGAGCGCCATCGCTAGCGCGAGAACTGCCAGAATATGGCTCTTTTTCATATGATTTTTCCTTTTTAGTGTTTGTGTATATACTACCTATGGTTTGATTATAGTTGAAATGAATTAAAAGTCAAGAAAGAATGACGGAACTAGGCGCCGACGCGGTCTTTGGAGTTGCGGCGGGTGGCGTTTTGGTCGATGTAGTCGATGATTTTCTCGGCGACGTTGCGGCCGGTGACTTTTTCGATACCGAAGCCCGGAGAGGCATTCACCTCGAGGACGAGCGGACCGCGAGCGGAGCGCATGAGGTCGACGCCGGCGATGTGGAGGCCCATGGCCTTCGCGGCTTTGACGGCGATGCGGCTTTCTTCAGCGGTCAATTTGATGCTAGTTCCCTCGCCGCCTTTATGGAGGTTGCTGCGGAAATCGTCATCGAGAGATTGACGCTTCATGCTGGCGACGACGCGCGAGCCAACGACGAAGGCGCGGATGTCGACGCCGGCAGATTCCTTGACATACTCCTGGAGGAGGATGTTCGTGCCGTCTTCGTTATAGAGGTAGAAGGCCTGAAGAGCAGACTTCGCGGCTTTTTTCGTCTCGGCAAGGACGACGCCGTTGCCGTGGGTGCCGGAAGCGAGCTTAATGATGACCGGGAGGCCGATTTGCTCGAGAAGATCGTCGATGTCGGCGGTGTTGCGGGAGACGAGGGTCTTCGGAGTGTCGATGCCGGCCTTGGTCAGAATCTGCTGAGAGCGGAGCTTGTCGCGGGCGCGGACGATAGCGATCGAGCTAGAGGCCGTCCAGACGCCTTGCATCTCAAACTGACGGACGACGGCACAGCCGTAGCGGGTCATGTTGTTCGAAATGCGGGGCAAAATCGCATCGAAACCGGTGAGATTTTTGCCGTGATAATATACGCTAGGATGCTTCTCGTCAAGCGAGAGGTAACAGTTTTTATATTTTACAACTCGAACCTTATGGCCACGCTTCTCGGCTTCCTCGACGAGGCGTTTAGTGGAATAGTTGGCGTTGCCGTTCGATAAAATTGCAAGTCTCATACCTTTATTGTAGCACAGATTGTCCGAAAAGTCAATGCTTATGGCTAAAAATGTAGCTGAGAAAGGGGCCTCGAGGCGGAGGTATGATATAATTGGGATATGGTTGACTATTATTCTTTGCCGGAGAGGGAGCTACCGATGTCGATGCGGTATTTGCGAAAAATACTGAAAGAACGGGGATGGAAGGCGGAAAAACTCTGCCGCGAGGGGCAAAATAATCTGGTTCTGACACGGCCGGACGGGAAGGTTTTTAAGATTGCGTCAAGTACGCCGCCGACAACGAGCGTATATGCGCTGAGACTGGCGGATGATAAATTGATGAGCTACGAGCTACTGAAAGAGCTCGGGGTGCCGCAGCCGGAGACGGTGGTAGCGCGAACCGCAGAGGATTGTGCGGAGATGCTCGGGCGATACGGAGAGATTGTGATTAAGCCGGTCGACGGGGCGCACGGGCGGGGAGTGACGACAATGATTCGCTCAATTACAGAAGTAGAAGAGGCCATCCGAAAAGCAAAAAAGGCTTCGGCGGGAGCGGGGCTGGCAATTGCACAGCCACAACTGCCGTCGGAAGCGTTGGAGCGGCGGGTGATTTGTATCGGGTACAAGTTCGTTGTGGCGATTGCGCGGATTCCGGCGCAGGTGACGGGCGACGGAGTGCGTACGCTTGAGGAATTAATTGCTCTCGAGAATGAGACTATCCGGACAGCGCCATATCAGGGGCGGTTGGCATGGATCAATACCGAGATGGCGAAACAATATCTTGGTGTGCGCGTCGATGAGGTGCCTACGGTAGGCGAGAAAGTGCGCGTGGTCGGGACATGTAACGTCGGACAGGGCGGGACGGCGCTGGATTGTTCGGATTCGTTTAGTACGGAGGAGCGAGAATTGGCGGAGCAGATTGCCAGGGCGGCAGAGTTGCCGGTCGTGGGAATTGATTTTTACGGGGATCAGGTGATTGAACTGAACGCTTGCCCGTCGCTGTATTATCCGACCGGAGATGCGGCGGAGGCGAAGGCGGTCGAAGCGTATGTAGAATATCTAGCAAGTATTTAGGCTGGGTGGAAAAGCACGGCCGTCCAGTCTGACTACTTGCTCATGTATTTTTGGTGGAACTCTCTGGGATTTTGTGCGAGTTCAGCGGCGAGGTCGGTGTTGTCCATAGGGGCGGGGCGCTTGACGGCGCTCTTATTGACATCGACGAGGAATTTGTTGTTGAGGGATTTGCGCCCGAGGAGTACTGGGAAGTTGTTGCGGCTGCGGTCGGCGAGAGTGAAGTTGATGCGCATGCGCTTCCCCTTGATGACGGCGGGGAGGGCGACGCGGTAGCGGATATGGATGTCACCGGTCGAGTTGCGAACACGCTGGACTTTGTATTCGTCGGCGGCGATTTTTGCGCCCGTATAGAGGGGACTCTCGGGGGCGAAGAGGCAAAACTCAAGCTGACTATCAGAGTTGACGGAGATATTCGAGGCCCAAATTGAGGAAGAATCGGCGCCGGTGTCAATCTTCGCGGGGATTTTGGCGATGCCGGCAACCTTAATGTAGGCCGTGCTGCCGATAATCGGGAGGGTCTTTTCGGGGGCTTGGTTTGGCGTTTTTTGAATGGTCATATGTTTTATTGTAGCACAGATAGGTTATTTTGTCAATATAAAGTTATGGCTTGGAATAAGGTTATGTTTGTATATTGACTTTTTTAAGCATGTGTGCTATAATGATAGATGATAGTCAGTCTATATGCTATAGAACCTTGACAGGCTATAAATACAATGAAAAGGAGTTGACTGTTATGTCAAACCGAATCCCTCTGGCTGAGATGGCTACCTACTACACTCCGGAGCTGACGCTTCTTCTGACTGATTTGGGCAAGATTGCCCAGACCATGAACATCGTTGAGATGGTGACGCCGGTGAATGCTGGCGAGGAGAAGCAGAGGTGGCTGGAGCTGGCCGCGCACGGCAAGTGGATGAACCCGGATTTCCGGTATAACCGGGAGCTGCTGGGAAGCGTTGCGAAACTGCACGCCGACACAGTCGAGGTCGGGCAGACCATGAAGACGGCTTTTGAGTCGATTTCTGGCGGAGAGCCCGGCAAAGTCCTCTATCAGCTGGCTGAGCAGCGCTATCAGGAAGTGTACCTGACGACGATGCTGGCGAAGTATATGCTGGAAGAGCGGCAGGCCGGAGCGCGCGACATGGTAAACAAAATCTTTGGCGCGCCGGCAGCTTCGACGGTGGCAGCAGCACATGATTTCGCAAGGGCGCTGGCCAACGGCAAAGGTAAAGTCCGCGAGGACAATGACAACCTGAAGCGAATCCGGCGAGAGTTGAAAGATTTGGAGTTTGATGCGGAGAAGATTCGCGAAAACTTCGTCTGGATGGCGCAGGAATGCGGAATCGCAGAAACCCGACCGGTCGTGGTTGATGAAGCCACGACCTCTATCGATGTACGTGATAAGTCATTGAAGGGAGCGGTCGTATCGATTCCGGCGGATCGCAAAGTGAGCGGATTGAAGCTGGTCGAACTGACCGGACATGAAATCCTCTGCCACTGGTGCGATTCCGAGCGAGCCATCAAGGCACTGCCGCTGATTGGCGGCGGGGCGTTGAAGCCGGCGGATGAGGTGCTCTACGAAGGGCATGCGACGTTGACCGACTTCAATACACACCTGATGCTGGGCGACGCCGCTCCGAGGCAGCAGCTGCCGTTCTATGTGATTGCAATGGATCTGGCGGAGCAGGGTCTGAACTTTGCGGAGCTGGCGCGGGTGATGTATGACGTCATCCGGCCGACAAAGCTGAGCGACGAGACAGCGCTGAACCAGACCTGGACCACCTGTTACCGGGTGCTCCGCGGATCGAACGGCCAGAATAGCTACATCGGACAATATGTCTTTACAAAAGATCGGGCGTATTTCGAGGGGCGGCTGGTCGCCGACAAGCTTCACATGGAGCAGATGGACAGCATTCTGGAGCTCAGCACGCTGAGCCTGGGGGATGTCGAGCTGCTGAAGACGGTGGTTGATTTTCCGAAAGGAGAGGATAACCTGGCGCAGACGAAGTCGCGCCTGCAGAAGCTGGTCCAGCGGTTACTGGACGATGAAGTTGTGTTTTAGCCTGAAAGTTCCCCGGCCGTGTGGCCGGGGGCTTTTCTGTTTCTAGGAATTGCGAGGCTTTTGGCGGTTGTTATCGCGGTTCTTGAGCGGGTGCTAGCCCCAGAAGCCGCGTTTTTTGTTCTTGGGGTCGCGGAACTCCTCTAGGAGTTCTTTTTGGCGCTTGCTGAGGTTTTTCGGGGTCTCGACGATAATAGTGACGATATGAGGGCCGCGGTCGCCATCGGAGCGCATCAGGGGAACGCCGTGACCAGAGAGCTTGAACGGGGTGCCGGATTGAGTGCCGGCGGGGACTTTCATGCGGACGTTGCCGTCGACCGTTTCGACGTCGATTTCGGTGCCGAGGGCGGCGTCGACCATGGAGACGACTTTTTCAGAGAGGATGATGCTGCCTTCGCGGGTGAGATGTTTGTGCGGCTTGACGCGGACGAAGACGTAGAGGTCGCCCTTCGTGCCGCCTTTCGGGGCAGCGCCCCCCTTGCCGCTGAGGCGGATGGACATGCCGTCGTCGATGCCGGCAGGGATTTTGACCTTGAGGTCTTTGCCGTCGGCGGGGACGACTTTCGTGGTGCCAAAGATGGCCTCCTCGAAGGTTAAAGTGACAGTCGCGCGATAGTCAGCGCCGCGGGCGGGGCGACGTTGGCCGCCGCCGAAGCCGAAAATCGAGCCCAAAATGTCGTCGAGGCCGCCGCTGCCGCCGAAGTCGAAGTTGAAGCTCTGGCCGTTGAAATTGAAATTGCCGTTCTGGAAGGGGCTGCCTCCGGCGCTCGAGCCGGCGCCACCGACGCCGGCGTGACCAAACTGGTCATAGCGGGCGCGTTTCTGTTTGTCGGAAAGGACTTCGTGCGCTTCGGAAACTTCCTTGAACTTTTCCTCGGCTTCTTTGTCGCCGGGGTTTTTGTCGGGGTGGTATTTGACCGCGAGCTTGCGGTATGCTTTTTTGATTTCGTCGTCGGAGGCGGATTTCGACACGCCTAATATTTCGTAATAATCTCGTTTTGCCATAGTGTTATTCTAGGATTGTTTAGTTGTTCTCACTACTGTCCTACCTTATATTTTAGCACTTCTTGGTTAAGATTGCTAGGGTGTAATGGACTTTTAGGCGGAAATCGGGGTTTCCGCGGAGGAATTCGTCGACGGCGCGGGCGGAGCCTGGGAGCTCGGGGTTGTTGTAATCGTGGGCGATAATGATCCCCTTTTCCGTGAGGCGGGTTTTGACGAGGTTGAGGCTGGTTTTGATGGAGCTGTAGAGGTCGCCGTCGCAGAAGGCGAAGGCGATTTTTTCGGGGAGATCGTCTGGGCCGAGGTCGTCGAACCAGGCTTTTTTGACGATGACAGAGGGCTGGAGGGTTCCGGTCTGAGGATCGGTTGGCTCGGGGAGACGGCTGGCGGTTTTGAGACCGTGTTTGCGGAGTTTTTCGATGACTTCGCGTTTGGTGACGAGGAGCTCACCGGCTTTGAAGTTGGCGCCGGCGCCGGAGGCATCTTCCCTGGTTTTCTCGGGGAGGCCGGCGAAGGAATCGTAGATCCAGAGGTGTTTCGGTGAGGTTTGAGAGGTTCGAGACGGTGGCATTTGGGAGTTTTCCACAGGGTTTTCCACAGGGCGGTCTAGGGGTTGGCTGGGCGATTTCTGGAGGAGTTTGCCGAGGAGGACGGAAGTGTCGCCGCGGTAGCAACCGAGCTCGACAAAATCGCCTTCTTCCGGATTGTCGGTGAGGGCCTGAGCGGCGAGACGGAGGATTTCGGCGGTCTCGGCGGGGGTGACTTGGTCGTTAAGCTGGGAGTTTGATTGAGATTTCATGGGTTTGATGCGAATTGGTTTTGTAAATTGTGAGGCTTTATGCCACTACAGATAGACCCTCGATGAGGGGTATGATACTATTGTAGCACAGGTGGGTGATTTTGTCAATGATCGGAAGGGTTTTGAGGGGGCTTTTTGAGGAGGTCGAGGAAGTTGCGGACGAGAGGGCGGAAGACGAGATAGAAGAGGTAGCCGAGAAGGCCGCCGAGGACGTTCGTGATGAGGTCGGTGATGTCGGCGGAGCGGAAGCTGTGGAGGAGGGGTTGGAGGGTTTCGATGGTGAAGCTGAGGAGGAAAGTGAGAAAGAGAACGCGGAGGAGACCGAGGAGTATAGAGCGGGCGGTCTGACGGGCAGGGGGTCCAGGGGAGATAGAGTTACGGGCAGTGAGGGGGAGGAGGAAGCCGAAGGGGGCGGTCATGATGATATTGAGGGCGATTTGGCGCACGAAGTCGCCGCGACCGTGAGTGACGTCGATGAAGGGCGTCATGTTCATCGGGACGTAGGGATGGTCGAGGATGAAGGGGAGAGCGGAGATGATCGGCATGAGGGTAAAATAGAGGACAAAGGATAGGTAAATATACATTAGCGTATTGACGAGGAGGACGTCGTTCCCTCTGCGGCGCCATTTTTTGAAGAAAATGAGAAAATAGAGGGCGATAAGGACGGCGAAATCGAGGAGGCTTTTCATAGGTTTTGGTGTTTCATGAGGTTAAAGTTGGCGGATTATTTGGTTTCCTGTGCGGTGAGGAGGATTTCGGCGCGGCGGAGCATGGCGGCAGCTTCGTCGGTATGGATGACGTAGATGGGTTTCGAGCCTTTTGCGGAGATGTCGATATAGTCACTGTCGCCGAGGCCGGCGTCGTTTTTCTGGTCGTCGAGTTTGAAGCCGAGGTATTCGAGGCCGGCGACGATATCGCGGCGGATTTCGGCGTTGCGTTCGCCGATGGTGGCGGTGAAGACGAGGGCGTCGGTGCCGCACATGGAGGCGACCATTTCGCCGATGGCGCGCTGGATGCGATAGATATACATGTCATAGGCGAGCTGGGCGCGGGGGTTCGAGGCGCGCAGTTCGAGAACGTCGCGCATGTCGCCGGAGACGCCGCTGACGCCGAGGAGGCCGCATTGGCGGTTCAAATATTCTTCGATGGCTTCGTCGTTCAGGCCGAGTTCGTGCTGGATGGCGATGGCGGCGGCCGGGTCGATGTCGCCGGAGCGGGTTGCCATCATGACGCCTTCGAGAGGGGTGTAGCCCATGGTCGTATCGTAGGAGTATCCGCCTTTAATCGCGGTGAGCGAGGCGCCAGAACCGAGGTGGCAAGCGACGACGCGCTCGGGGAGAAGGTCGTGATCACGGAGGTAGTTGCGGACAGCGCCCATAGAAAGACCGTGATAGCCATAGCGCTTGATTTCGGCACGATTCGCGAGGTCGACGTCGATAGCGTAGAGCTTGTGGACTTCGTCGCGGGTATGGTGGAAGTGAGAGTCGGAGATGATGATGACGGGGGTTTCGGGGAAAGTTTCGACGCATTTGGAGATTTCGGCGGCGATGACCGGGACGTGGAGCGGGGCGCGACGTTTCTCTTCTTCGAGGAGGCGGAGACACTCATCATCAACGATGTAGTCGTTGTTGAAAAATTCGCCGGTCGCAACGACACGAGCAAGGATACCGTCGAGGGTGTCGTCGACGGAGAGATAGCCGGTCTCGGTGAGAATATTATAAGTATAGCGGATGGTGTCGGCGATGCGTTTGAAGCCGTTGGTGAATTTTTGAGTGCGGCCGTCGGAGTGTTTCAGGGTGCAGATTAATTTCTTGTCTTCGGTCTCGAAATGAAGCGAACAGACCTCCTGGCCGTTTTTGTAGAGGGCATACTTGCGAGAAGATGAGCCGGGGTTAGTGACGAGAAATAGTTTTTCCATGATAACTCCTTTTCTCTAGTATAACAGGTTTTCGGAAATTTGAGGCTAGAAGGAGAACTTTTGGTGTTTTTGGCCCATGGCGGTATCGTAGTAGATGTTGTAGCGGCCGGAGGTGAGCTCGAGGGCGAGCGACCAGATAACTTCGTCGTTATAGACATAGTGCGAGTCGCGGAGGATGCGCCAGAGGTCGGTAAATTGGAAGCCAGGGAGCTGGCGGGCGATGAGGTGGTCGGCTTCGGCGTAGCGGAGGAAGGAAGTTGTCGTCGGGTTGTCCTTCAAGACGCGGTCGAAGCGTTGGAGGTCAGGGGCGAGGATGTGGTTCGTCTGGATGAGGACGCCATCTTCGCCGGGGCGGACGACGGCGTAGGTCTTCGCGGCGTGCTCGACAGCGGCGACATCGCCTTTAGCATCGGCGATGAGATAGTTTTTCGGGACGCAGGCGGGGAGCTTCGCGAAGGCATTCAGGGCCTGGCGAGTGGTTTTGCACTTCTCGGCAACGTAGCGGATGAGGTGAGCCGGCTTCAGGCCGTAATTCCATTTGTCGATGTGGGCGTAAGTGAGACCGATATAAAGGCCATGCTCGTTGACGGCGTCTTCAAAATATGGCTTGCGGGTGTTTTTGCCGGTGTGGTGGCGCCAGACGCCTTCGTCAGAAAAGGCGAAATAGCGATTCGCGCCGGTAAGAGCGATAGCGTAGCTCTCGAAGAACTCGCGGGAGTTCGGAAGCCAGTCGTAGTTGCGGCCGACGAAGCATTTGTCGTTTTCACGGATGGCGAAGATGGTACAGCCGTGCTGGTGAGGATTGACTTTGCGGCGCTGGCTGTCGACGGAGCTGGCGATTTCTTCGTAGAGTAAGAGGTCGGGCTCGAGATGGAGAGCTTCGGCGGTGGCGAGAACTTCCTCGATAATTTCGGGGTAATATTGCTGGTAGATTTTTTGTTGGACGCGGAGGGTGTCCATGTTCGCAGTGGTAAAGAAATCGTGACCGTTCGCGCGAAGGCGTTCGGCGAGAAAACGGCCGTAATCGGCATGAGAGCCACTAAACTTAAGCATAAGTTTATTATAGCACAAGTTTAGGCGTGGCGGAAGGGCTATGAATTGAGCTTAATATCGCTCCCAGTTTGCCGGCACCATCCAGACGCCACGCTCGCGGAAAGCCGGAATAGACTGACGACGAGCAGCGTTTAACAAGGAGTTCATGTCTTGGTCATGGTGACGCGCCCATTCGGAAAGCTTGATAATTTCCCCACCCTCAGCGTAGGCGAGACGCTTGTGAAGGGATTCGCAGAGGAGTTTCGCGAAGAGCTCGGTAAAACCATCGTATCGGCGAGTGCGCTGGTATTCCTCGAAGAGAGGATAGTAATCTTTCTCGCGGTTTTTGGCGAAAATCGTGATTGGCGGATAGCCAAGCTGACGAAGCTGGAGGTTCGTCAGGATGCGGCCGGTGCGGCCGTTGCCATCGTTGAAAGGGTGGATATATTCAAAACGAGCGTGGAACTGGGCGATTTTGTCGAGGAAATAAGCTTCGGAAGTGTTGTAGCTATGGAGAACATCATCAACCATGACTGGGATATGCTCTGGAGCGGGGGCGATATGCCAGCCGACGCGGACGTGCTCGCCAACGTCCCGGAAACGGCCAGCAATGTAATTATTTATGCCGGAGATGAGCATCTGATGAAGCTCGAGGATGTGCGGTTCAGTCAGGGTATAATCGGGGTGCTGCTCGAGGAAGGCGAGAACGTTGGCGAGATTCTTCGCCTCATAGACTTCGCGGACATTTGCGCCGTTCGGAGCCTTGTTGCGAAAGATAATTGCCTCAGTCTCGGCGAGGCTAAGAGTGGAGTTCTCGATAGCGTTCGAGTTGTAGACCATTTCGGGGATCTCACGCTCGGTCAGAAGGTCAAGCAAAGAGCGGCGGTCCGACGGGATAGCGTCGTAATCAGCCTTCAGTTGCGCAATGCGGTTCTTGGTCGTGGCGTTGATCATGGGTTCATTGTAGCAAAAATGAAGCGTTTTGTCAAGAGTTTGCGTGAATATTGTGTGTTTTTGGGTTATATTAACGGAAGGTTTACGTGAATATTTGGTATTTTTGGGCTGGGTTAACGGAAGGTCTTGAGGCGATGGCAGCGATAAGGTGGGGGTTATACTAAGAAAAAGGGCGCCGCCTCTCGTATGTCGACTGGTGTTGTCGGTTTCGAGAGGAAGCGCCCGGGGCGGGGATTGAGATTAGCGAGAGTCGCTAGCGTCAGCGCTGGCGTTGTTGACAGCGTCAGGAATATCAGGCACCTTCGATGATTCAGAGAAGGAGGGGATAAGATCGCAGGCACAGGCAAGGATAATCAGGGTAGCGGGATAGACCACGAAAACCATAGCGGCGAGAAAATGATCGTCGCGTGCGATGAAGCGGAGGGCGCCGACAGCCGCGAGAGCGAGGCTGAACACACCGAGGATGATTGCGGTGCGGCGACGGGCTTTAGCTGAGTATCGCATATGGGCGACGTTCCCTGGTGCGGTGAGGACCAGAACCGGAGCGAAGAGGAGTGTCGCAAAAAGCTCGCAGGCAAGACTGCCTTCGTAAATAGCGCTCCGGGCGGAGTCGTCACCAATCACTGCGATCACAAGGCTGAACGTGATAAGGGTGAGGGCGAAACCGGCAGCTATGCCGGCGATGTCGGCCCAGATGCGGGATGCGGGCTTCTTCAGCCGGGAGGGAGATACGGGGTTGCCTGGCTGAGTGCGAGGCGTAGGAGCCGAAGAGCGGGATGCGGGACTTTTCATGAGAAACACCTCCAAAAAGATTGGTCAGTTCTAAAATCTCAATCTATTGAAATTGCGAAGGTGAGATTTTAGCTGACCTTATGAGGTTATTGTGGCACAGAAAATATGATCTGTCAATGATAGCTAGGAATGCGAAGCCCGCCGGGGTGAGCGGCGGGCTGGGGGGTAGGTTAGAACAGACGGCAATTGCCGGTGTGCGGGTGGATGACGCCACTCCAGTAGCCACGGAGGTCGACGGCGGTGTGCCGGCGCTGAGCGCGCTCCAGCTGGCCGTGCTGCGCTTCGTAGCTCTCGATGAGCTCATCCTTCGATACCTCGATGATCCGCTTATCGCCCACGATATAGCAGGCATGTGTGGTTTCCTGGTTTGCGTGAATACAGACGACGAAAACGTCACCAGGCGAAACCTCGAGCAGGGCGACCTGCCAGGCGGCGTGGGTGAGGCGTCCGCTGTGGGCGTAGTCGATTAACTTCACGGGCTGCTCGGCCGGCGCCATGATATAGCCGGTACCGAAATCCCGCCCATCGGGGCGACGCGAGGAGAGGATAAGGTAGGAACCACCGGTGGCGGTTTTCGAGACGCGCCAGATGTGGCAATCGGGGCGTGACAGGTCACGGGAGATAGAAAGGTCGGACCGCTCCCCCTTGATGAAGCGTCCAACCTTGCGCGGGGCTTCCAGATAGAAACGGCAGGCGCCGGTTTGGAACTGCCCGATAACGGCACCGTTGAAGTTGCCTTCGGGAGTCTGGCGGTGAGCGATAGGGATGTGGAAATTGGAGTATAGCATGATTTGCTCCTTTCAGTCGGTTTCAGAAATGGTGCTAGAGGTTTTATGAGTTTGACGGGGCATTGCTGAGAATTTGGTGGGCTTATTCTAACCATCAAAATACGAAGGTAAGAATAAACCAACCTTATCTTTCTATTGTAGCACAGGTTGGTGATTTTGTCAATAGTCGCCTCTGTTGGGATGTCGAGGGCAAGAGAAACCCGCCTTTTGAAGGGCGGGTTCTCGTTTTTTCGGAGATAGTTGAGGCCTACTATTTAGGCTGCGAGCAGCGGCCCGAGTTAGCTGCGGTTATTTGTCGACAACTTCACCTTCTACGGGTTCGTCGTCGGACTTGGAATCGTCGGATTTAGCGTCGGCGTTGTCGGTCGAAGCGTTGGCGTCGGCGGTGGTGTTTTGGTACATCTTAGCGCCGATCGGCATGAGGACGCCGTCGAGAGTCTTGATGGCTTCTTCGTATTTATCCTTGTCGGCGGAAGCGTCATTCAAGACCTTTTTCGCTTCTTCGACGGCTTCTTTGATGGTTTTGACGTCGTCTTCGGTGATTTTGTCCTTGAAATCGTTTGGCATTTTCTCGGCTTGGTAAATCTTATTCTCGAGCTGGTTCTTGGCGTCGATCGACTCACGCTTTTTCTTGTCTTCTTCGGCGTGGGCCTCGGCTTCGGCCTGAGCCTTCTCGATGTCTTCCTTGCTCATATTGCCAGAGTTCTGGATGGTAATCGACTGTTCCTTGCCGGTGCCTTTATCTTTCGCGGTGACGTTCAGGATGCCGTTGGCGTCGATGTTGAAGGTGACTTCGATTTGAGGGACGCCGCGGGGAGCTGGAGCGATGCCGTCGAGGATGAAGCGGCCGAGGGATTTGTTGTCGGCGGCCATTTCGCGCTCACCCTGGAGGACGTGAATCTCGACCTGAGGCTGATTGTCAGCGGCGGTAGAGAAGACTTCGGATTTCGAGGTCGGGATGGTGGTGTTGCGGTCGATGAGTTTCGTGCTGACGCCGCCCATGGTCTCGATACCGAGAGAAAGCGGAGTAACGTCGAGGAGAAGGACATCTTTCACATCGCCCTGGAGGACGCCGCCCTGGATTGCCGCACCGACGGCGACGACTTCGTCAGGGTTGACGCCCTGCATCGGGTCTTTGCCGAAGATTTTCTTGACTTCTTCGACGACGGCCGGCATGCGGGTCATACCACCAACCATAACGACTTCGTTGATGTCTTTTGCGGTGAGTTTTGCGTCTTTCAGGGCCTTTTCGACAGGCTCAGCGAGGCGCTCGAGGAGAGGCTTGACCAATTCTTCGAGCTTGGCACGGGTCAAGGTGTATTCAAAGTGCTTCGGGCCATCGGCGTCGGCGGTCAAGAATGGCAAGTTGATTTCGACAGAGGTCGTGCTAGAAAGTTCCTTCTTTGCTTTCTCGGCTTCGTCTTTGACGCGCTGCATGGCGGCGGCGTCATCTTTGATGTCGATGCCGGATTCTTTCTTGAACTCCTCGAGAAGGAAGTTGACGATAATGTTATCGAAATCTTCACCGCCGAGGTGGGTATCACCGTTGGTGGATTTCACTTCGAAGACGCCATCGCCGAGCTCGAGAATGGAGACATCGAAAGTACCACCACCGAGATCAAAAACGGCGATTTTTTCGTCTTTTTTGCTCTCAAGGCCGTAAGCCAGAGCGGCCGCGGTCGGCTCGTTGATGATGCGCTTGACTTCGAGACCAGCGATTTTGCCGGCGTCTTTAGTCGCCTGGCGCTGAGAATCGTCGAAGTAGGCCGGGACGGTAATGATCGCTTCGGTGACTTTCTCGCCGAGGAAAGCCTCAGCGTCAGCCTTGATTTTCGAGAGAATCATGGCCGAGATTTCTTCCGGAGTATATTCCTTGCCATCCATTTCGACGGCGACGCCGTTGCCTTTTTTGACAATCTTGTATGGCATGATGTCAAGGTCGCGCTGGACTTCCTTGTCGTCGAACTTGCGGCCGATGAGGCGTTTGATGCCGTAGATGGTGTTTTTCGGGTTCGTGACGCGTTGACGTTGGGCGACTTTACCGACGAGACGGTCGCCCTTTTTCGTGACGGCGACAACCGACGGGGTCGTGCGGTCACCTTCGCTGTTCGTAATGACCTCTGGCTTGCCTGCGACCATGTAGGCAAAGGCGGAGTTGGTTGTACCGAGGTCAATACCGATGATTTTTGACATGATAATTCCCTTTCTTGGTTATGATATGGCAATAGTGAGCCGTCTGCTCTTTTCGGGAGGCGCGTCGTCAGCGCCTGCCGTCGCAGGGCTGACGCGCTCGTCCTCCTCGTGAGTCCGGATCCTCCCAAGAAAGGGCAGACGGCTCGACTTTTACCATAACTTATTAAATAACGTAATTATATCAATAATATCGTGTTAGCAATCATATGTCAAGACTGCTAAACTATTTTTATTGTAGCAAATTGGCAGTCTATTGTCAAGAGTGCTAATGGGTTTCTTTGTGAGAAGTCAAAACCGCCGGAGTAAACCGGCGGTTTTTGGAGGTGTCGCGCTGCGACCGTGTTGCGCAGGGACGATAAGCAGAAATGTAGCTCCCATTAATTACTTGAACGGGTAGGTGACCAGAAGTCCATCGGGCTGAAGCTCATACTTACGGTAGTGGTTAAGGGCGCCGATGGTCAGGTCGGGGTTGCGGAGCTGGTCAGTTTCACCCAGAGCGATGATTTCATCGTAGGTGAACCAACGGGTTTCGGCGATTTCCTCAGGGTCGGGCGGGGCGATGAACTCAAGCTCGGTGGCGGCGTAAATGAAGATGACATAGGGATTGTCGCCATCGCGGCGGTGGCCGATGTGGACAAGCTTGTCCAACTGGAGGCGACGACCGGTTTCTTCTTCGCCTTCGCGAAGCGCGGCCTCTTCAAAGGATTCACCAATCTTGAGCCGGCCGCAGGGCAAGTTCCACTTGCCCTTGTCGCTTTTGACCCACTTTTTGGTGCCGTCGGGCTGCTTTTCCTTGATTTTGGCCTCTTTCACGAGGAGATAGGTGGCCTCGGGGTCTTCGTTGAAATCGGCGGGCGGGGTGGGCCATTCGTCAGCGATGAGGACGCCAGCCTTAAAGAAGTCCCAGCCGAATTCTCTGGTGATTTCGGCGGCTTCAGCGGTAAGGCTTTTGGTGAGCGGCCTGGCGGAGGCGAAGGCAACGGCGGAGATAGACGTGACCGCATCGGGGATAGCAACGCGTTCGGTGGCGGGGGCTTCGGGGTGAGAAGTGGTTTCGGACATAGCAAAGTCCTCCTTTGGAATTTTTAGCCTCTGGTCAGCTTCGACATTCATTGTTTCTGCTTTCTACTAAAGAACTGCGTCAAAATGCTGGCCTAGACGCGAGGCTTATTATCATTGTAGCACAGGTTATGCTTTTTGTCAAGAGGCAGCGGGGCGATGCGGAGCGAGCACTTCGGGGGCGGGATGCGGGATATGGTATAATTGAGGGAAGATGAGTAAACTGGCCGAGAAAGAGATTCCAGGAAAAGTTGCGCGGGAGGTGGCTGCGGAGAAGGAGCCGAAGAAGGTTTCGGGCCGGATGATTTTTTATCAGGCGGTGATTCTGTTCGTGGTGGGGTGCGTGTTTGGGACGTATTGGGAGGAGATTATGCACTTGGTGACATCGTTTTGGGCGACGGGGACGCCGATGTGGGAGTCGCGGCGGGGGCTGGTTTACGGGCCGTTTAGTCCGGTGTACGGGATTGGGGCAGTGTTGATTTATCTGGTATTTTATCTGCCGAAGGTGAAGGGGTGGGCGTGTTTCGTCGGCGGGGCGGTGTTTGGCGGGGCGCTGGAGTATATTTTGAGTGTGCTGCAGGAGTGGATTTTCGGGACGAGGTCATGGGATTATTCGGACCGGCTGCTGGATATTGGCGGGAGGACGACGGTGCCGTATATGATTGTGTGGGGAGCGCTGGTGTTTATGGTGGCGAGGTGGATTTGCCCGATGATTGATGAGGCGTGTCGGAAGGTGGCGACGAAGAAGTTGGAGTGGTTCTGCCTGGGGATATCGGCGTTTTTGATGTTTGATATTGTGGTTTCGGTGGCGGCAGTCTGGCGGCAGACGGAGCGGCGGCTGGGCGATCCGGCGAATACGCGGATTGAGCGGCTGTTGGATAGGAAGTTCCCGGACGAGCGGCTGCAGAAGATTTATAGCAATACGAAGGTGGCGGAGTAGAATTGGGAGATTAGGGGTTGACGGGGGCGGAGGGTTTGATATAATAGAGGTATACAGATATTGACCGACCCGAAGAGGGGCGGGCTTTTTATTTGAAAGGAGAAAAATGGAAGGTTTGGATCTCAAACAGTTGACCGCGATGGTGGGGGTGATTGCGGAAGAGAAAGGGTTGCCGGAGGACGTCGTGCTCGATGTGGTACAGATGGCGATTGCGGCGGCGTGGCGCCGAGATAATGGCGATAAAGATATGAACGTCAGGGCGCTGCTCGACGTGAACACCGGAAAGGCTAAGGTTTTCGTGAGCCGTGAGGTGATCGAAGACGGTTTGGCTTATAATCCGGCGACGGAAATGCCGCTTGAGGAGGCTTTGAAGCTGAATCCGGAAGCGAAAATTGGCGACCAAGTCGAAGAAGCGACCGAAGTGACGAGCTTCGGGCGGGTGGCGTCGATGGCGGCGAAACAAGTTGTGATCCAGAGGTTGCGCGAAGCAGAGCGCGATGCGGTTTTGTCGGAGTTTGAGGACAAAATCGGAACGGTCGTGACAGGAGTGGTCGCGCGGGTTGAGCCGCGGGTGGTGCGGATCGATATGGGGCGCGCGAACGGGATTATGCCGCGGAGCGAGCAAATCGACGGCGAATATTATACGGTTGGCGAGCGCCTGAAGGTCTATATCAAGGGCGTGGAGCATGACGACGCGAAGGCGCAGCTGATTCTGTCGCGCGGGAATGCGGAGTTTATTGAGTATTTGTTCCGCCAGGAAGTGCCGGAGTTGGAGAACGGCTCGGTCGAGATTCGCGGGATTGCGCGTGAGGCTGGGCGCCGGACGAAGATCGCCGTCATGTCGACAGTGCCAGGGGTGGATCCGGTCGGGACGTTTGTCGGCGGGCGCGGTGTGCGTGTACAGGCGATTATGAACGAAATTGGCGAACGCGAGAAAATTGATATTATTAACTGGAGCGACAATCCTTCGGAGTATATTCGCGAGGCTCTTTCGCCAGCAGAGGTCGTGAAGGTAGAAATCGAGGGCAAGCGGGCAAAGGTCTATGTCACCGAGGACCAGCAGTCGATTGCGATTGGTCGCCAAGGACAGAACGTGCGGTTGGCGTCGAAGTTGACCGGATATGAGCTGGATATTGAGCTCGCGAAGGCGCCGGAAAAGAAGAAGCGCAAGAACGCGGAAGATTCCCTGCTCAATGCGCTATCGGCGGCGTCGGACGAAGGCTCGGCTGAGGCTTCCGTCGAGGAAGCTGCTGAGGCTAGCTCCGATGTTGCGGAAAAGGTTCCGGAAGCGGTTGAGAAAGCTGACGAGAAGACTGGCGAGGTTGCGGCTGCTGAGGAGGCGTTGGATAAGGTCGTCGAAATCGACGGCGAAGAAAAGACTAGCACGGCCGAAGAGTAGTTCCCCGCTTAATCGGTGATAGGATTCGTCCGGAGAAAGTAAAATCCCGTCCTCGAAGTGAGGGCGGGATTTTTGGAGGAAGATTGAGCGGGGCGACCGATGCGACGGTGCGTTTTACCAATGACCGAACGTGTCGTTTTCGGCGTTCATCATAGCATCAATATATGCAAGATGAGCCTGATTGTAAACCGTTCTCTTCCAGAATCGGAAAAGAAGAAATGCCACGATGACGCCGACCAAAAAGGTTGGCATGACAATATTCTCGAGCGGTGTTCCCTCGAAAAGGGAGCAGTAGTGACGCATCGCGCGGATAATAGGGTTGCTGAAAGCGGGATCAGGAGAGCCGATTGCACGGAAAGTGACCGTGTCGGATTGACGCTGTTCGGCATAAGCGATGAGCTCCTTAGCAACCTCGGGGTTGATGCGGATGCTGAGATGGCCCAGGCCAGGAAGCGCAATGGTGCGCCAAGTGATGAGATACTGTCGCGTAATGTTCGGGATGTCCGGGAACATAAATCGCAGCTCATCGACCGATGCGGTGTAGGTGAAGCGGAAAATGTCGCCGTCATACTCGGGGTTGAGCGGAGTAAGGGCGGAAGGGTCGGTCAGGGTTTCCGGATTCCCGGCGATCCATTTGTCGGTGTAGATGAAGTCGACAATAGTAGCGTCCGGGAGGTCTTGCTGCCAGAAACTCCAACTATGGACCGTGTTGGGCGGGTCGTCGGTCTGGCTGAGCTGGTCGCCAAGCGTGAACTCGGTGACGTTCAGAGCGCCACGATAGAGATCGTCGCCAGGATGATCAAGAAGGCCGGAGCCGGAACAGAACATCATAGCGAAGGCCGCTGCGACAAAACCGACTATTCCTATGCCCGCGAAAACGGTCTTGAGCTTCCGGGTAGCGCTCATCGACGCCAAGACGCGCAAGGTTAGCGGCCAAGACTGATGGGCGGTGATGTCGGGCACGGGATCCAGCGGCGGCTCGCGGCGGAAATGCTTAAAGAATTGGGCAAGACGCTGCTTGAGGTTGCTGGTTCGCTGTTTTATCTCGGCGGGACGTTCTGTGGTTGGGAATGACATGGATAGTTTCCTCCTTGTGAATGTACTGGTTTGGTTTTTGGGGCGGTTTTTTTGGGGCGGGCTAGTAAAAACTGTTGAACTGAACGATTGCCAAACGAGGTCTCACGAGTAGACCCTAAGTTCATTGTATCACAGATGGCTAATTATGTCAATAGTGGTTATGGCTTAAGGGCTGGTTTTGTCGTTAGATATTTTGTGCTATTTGTCAAGGCTTTGGCTGGGTTAGAAATGGCGGGTTGTCAAGTGCGCATGTGCCATGATATGCGGTGGGTGTCAATGTTGATGTGAGATGATTTCGAGGTTGTGGAGAGAGGGGAGTTTTCCACGGGGTGTGGGAAAAGTGTTCGGGGCTGTGGTATCAATTAAGGTTCGGCGAGTATGGGGCTTTGGATGTTGGGAGTGGGCTATCTGAGGTTGGCGGCAAGGGTTTGGCGACAAAAAATACTTCCTGGGGGGACAGGAAGTATTTAAAAGATTGGTGGTGTTCACCAATGGTTCCAGCCTGGGTTGATGGCTGGATTACCAAAATGGCGCCAGATCGGGGGGGCGATTCTGACGCCAAGCTTGGTTGCGGGGGTTGGATTTGAACCAACGACCTTTTGGTTATGAGCCAAACGAGCTACCAGGCTGCTCTACCCCGCGATATGTGGTTATTATAGCGCAGTTTCGCAGGAAATACAAGAGTTTTCTGGGATTTTCGAGGATTTCGACGGCCCAACAGAGGCGGAGGGGTTGGGTTCTGAGGCGGATTTTTGGGTGATTTGGGAAGAGGGAGGTTTCTGAAAGACGAAGAAGAGGAAGGGCGGCATGAGGTAAATCTGGAGGGCGTTGGGGAGGCCGGAGAAGAATTGGAGGGTGACAAGATAGGCGACGATCAGGGCGGCGAGGAGCGGGAGGGCGGGGTGCGACCAGAAATCGCTGGTTTTTAGACGGTAGATTTCGCGCTGGAAGAAGTTCTTGCCCTGGAGCTCGGAGGGTTTTAGGGGATTTATTGAACTAGCGGCGCGGCCGTCGATGAACTTCTGGGGGAGGAGCGGGGCTAGAAAGGCGAGGACGATAATGAAATGGGCGAGGAAGAGGCCGACGAGGCCGGTTTCGAGGAGGAGGGAGAAGGTTTCGTTCTGGACGATTTCTTTCGGGGAGCCGACTTTTTCAGGGAAAGCTTCGAACATAGCGACGCCGGCGCCGCCAAGTCCGGCGCCAAAGATGAGGGTTTGCGGGTCCTGGAGGACGGTGGCGAGGGCGATTTCGTTGAGGCCGAGGCGGATGTTGGTGGATTCGGCGACGTAGCCTTCGAAATAAGTAGTTTCCTGCTCGATGTCGTGCGTCAAGTTGGACAGTTCAGAGTCGGGCTTGAGGTGATTATCAAGGTCATCCAGGATGTCGTCGAGGTCGGTGATGACGGTTTCTGGAGGCTGGTCGGCGGGAGAGGTTTCGGAGGAGTTGGCGTCTTCGGGAGTTTTGGCGTTTTCTGGGGTTTTCACGTCTTCGGGGGTTTTGGCGAGGGAGCGGAGGTCGATGATGCCGAGGGAGAGTTGGTGGATGGATTTCGTGACGGCGGAGGTGAAAGTCTCGGAGGTGGGGCCGAAGTGGGCGAAAGTTCCCTGGAGGCCGAGAGAAAGGAGGAAGGTGGCGGCTGGGATGATGATCAGAGAGGGGCGGAATTGACGGCGGATGAGGGCGAAGACGAAGAGGATGAGGAGGGCGACGGCGTAGGCGTAGATGGCGCCGCGGGAGAAGGTGAAGAAGAGGGTGGTCGAGAAGAGGAGGGCGAAGAGGGTGAGGGCGAAAGTTTGCCTTCGCTCAAGGCGCGTCGCCAGCGCCTGCCGTTGCAGGGCTGTCGCGCTCGTCCTCGCCGTAGCTCCGGATCCTTTCGCGAAGCCATCTTTCGCCCTGACGAGTCTTGGACGGAAGACGAGGAGGTAGAGGGCGGTCAGAGTCGGGGCGAGGAGGAGGTTGCCCATGAATTGGGGTTCGATGGCAAAGCCGGAGGGGTGCGGAAAGCCAAAGGAGCGGTAGGTGCAGCCGGCGCAGAGGAGGGTTTCGCTGCGGGGGAAGCCGCAGGTGTCGAGAATGCTTTGGATGAAGCAGAAGACGCAGACGGCGGCGGTGGAGAGGAAAAGCGAGGCAAGGAGGTGGGATTTGAGATTCTTGGGGGGTTGGAGAGTAAGCTGGGGGTTTGAGGAGTTTTGAGCTTTTGAGAGGCTCGTAGAAGTTTGAGGATTTTGGGGAGAGGGGGTGTTTTCTTCTTGGAGGAGAGGGAGGAGATAGATGATGGCAAAAATGGCAAAGAAGAGGAGCCAGGCGATGCCGGCGGTGAGGAGGCCGCGGAGGGGGTTTCGCGACCAGAAGACGGAGAGGGTGAGGTAGAACGGAAAAAGCGAGAAGAGGAAGATGCGGCGATCGGAGATGCCGGGGAGGTTTTTGAGGACTTTGGCTTTAGAGACAGCAGCTCGGGCGGGGCTATTTTTCGAGACGGAGTGGCGAGGCGGGCGTTTTTCTGGGATGGGCTGACGAGGAGCGAGAGTGAAAAGGTTCGCGAAGGCGACGAGGTCGAAGAGGGCGAGCCAGATGAGGGGGAGGGAGAGCTCGAGGTTCATGGAGGAGCTGGCGCCGAGGGAGATGACGGGGTAGTAGGAGAAAAAGAGGATGGCGGGCAGGAGGTAGAGGAGGCCCCAGAGGGAGCGGCGGAGGAGTTTTTTCAGAGGGCTCATTGCGGTTCTCCGGTTGTTTTGGTTTCGGAGGGGGTTTTAGCGGGTTTTTCGATTGGGGTTGTTTTGGCTGCTGGGGTTGCTGCGGCTGTTTTGGTTGTTTTAGCGGTTTTGGTGACGAGGGCGGCGATTTTTTGGCGGAAGACGTCGGGGGAGAAGCTTTTTGCGGAGTTTTGGATAGTTTCGCGGTCAAAGTCGGCGGGGTTGAAGGTTTTAAGGGCGCTTGCAAGGGATTCTGGGGTTTGTTCGGAGAAGAGGAGGCCGTTCCTCCCTGGTCCGTCGGTATGAACGAAGTCGCGGCTGCCACCTTCGGCGTAGGCGATGACCGGGCAGCCGGCGGCTAAGGCTTCGACGGCGGCGATGCCGAAGGGTTCGAGGCTCGGGAAGAGATAGGCCTGGGCGTTTTGGAGGTATGCGGCAAGTTCGGAGGTTTCGAGCCAGGGTATAAAGGTGATGAGGGGCGAATTTTTGGCCAGTTTCACGAGGGTCTTATGCTCAGGACCGTCACCGATGACCAAGAGGCGGCTCTCAGTCTCGAGGCAGGCCTCAATGACGAGGTCGACGCGCTTCCAGGTGACCTGGCGACAAGAGATGACAAAATAGGGGTCGCTTGGGATTTCTGGCTGATGATCGTATGTCGGTTGTGCGCCTGGTGTGTGCCTGGTGTGTGCCTTTTGTGTGCCTTGGGCGAGGTCTACAGTTGCGGCTGTGGCCGTAACTGTGGAAAAGTTGTGGAAAAGTTGTGGTTTTGCTGTGGATTTCTTGTGGATTTCTTGTGGAGAAGTCTGGGGATTTTGTGGATTAGTGACGGTGGGGAGTGGAAAAGTTGTGGTTTTGCTGTGGATTTCTTGTGGATTTCTTGTGGAGAAGTCTGGGGATTTTGTGGAAATATCGGCGTCAGACTGTGGATTTTCGGTGGAAAAAGTCGAGGTTGCGGTGGATAATTCCCTGTTTTTAGTGGAAAAGACTGTGGAATTCGGGGAGAATTTAGAGATTTCGACGGGAGGGGCGATGATGACGGAGTCGCGATGATAGTATTTTTTGATCTGGGCGGCGGCATAGGTCGAGATAGTGATGAATTGGGTGGGTTTCTGAGCGGCGGCGTAGTCGGCCTTGCGGAGAGGCTTCACGAGAAGCTTGAAGGCGAGGCGGACGAGCGGATTCAGAGGGCCAAAGCCGGGGTTCTCGACGTATTTGTCATACATTTGCCAGTAATATTGGGTCGGGACATGGCAATAACAGAGGTGAGTTTTCGCGCGGAGGCTTTTGGCTTCGGCGCCGGTAACGGAGATGACGAGGTCGTAATCGGTGAGGTCGAGGCGGGAGAAATAGAGCTGGCGGAGAGGGCCGAGGAATTTGCGGAGGGCGGCGGGAAAAATCTGGAGCCAGCCGGCGCGGACGTCTGCGTCGTCAAACCAGTTAATTCCCTTTTTCTTGTATTGAGAGGTGTAGATGGGAGCGTCGGGATACATGTGATGAAGCTCGAGGAGGACTTTCTCGGCGCCGCCGGGGGTGGTGAGCCAGTCGCAGGCGAGTGCGATGCGAGGAGCGGCGGCTTTGGCGGACATTGCTATTTTGCGCCCTTTCGGGTGAAGACGGCGAGGGCGGTGCGGGCGAGGATGCGGAGGTCAAGCCAGAGGGACCAATTCTGGATGTAATAGAGGTCGAGGGCGCGGCGCTCTTCGAAGCTGATGTCGCGGCGGCCGGAGACCTGGGCGAGGCCGGTGAGGCCGGATTTAACAGAGAGGAGGAGGGAGCGGTCGCCGTAATGGCGGAGTTCGCCGGGGACGAGGGCACGGGGGCCGACGAGGGAGATGTCGCCTTTTAGGACGTTGAAGAGCTGAGGGAGTTCGTCGAGGGAGGTGGCGCGGAGGAAGCGGCCGAGCTTCGTGATACGGGGGTCGTTCGGGATCATGTCACCATTCGCACGGTATTTCTTGATGAGGTGAGGTTTGCCCATTTTCTCGAAGGCCTCTTCGGGGGAGATGCCGCAATATTCGGGCTTCATGGAGCGGAACTTGTAAATCGTGAAGCGGCGGTCGAAGCGGGAGAGGCGGGTCTCGGAGTAGACGGGGGAGGCAGAGGGGTCGGTGAGCTTCTCGATGAGCCAGATGACGGCCATGGGGATTAGAGCGAGGAGGAGTAGGAGGCCGCCGAAGACAATGTCGCTGATGCGCTTGGTGATTTTCGCGCTGCCGATAAGGGGCGTGACGCGGACGAGGATGGCCGGGGTGTTGCCGACGAGTTCGAGCTCGCCCATCTGGGAGGTCAAGGTCGCGGTCGAGGGGACGAAGTAGTAGAGGAGGTGGCGATTCAGAGCCTGGCGATAGACGTATTCGGTGCGCTTCTCGTCGGTCTGAAAAATGACGTCGGGCTTGGTCTTCTTGAGGGCTTCTTTCAGAGAGGAAAACTGCTTGCGGCGGAGGTCTTTAGGGATGTATTTGCTGCCCGCGACAATGCCGACGAGACGGAAGCCGGATTCGGGATAAGTCGCTAGATAGTCGGCGAGAGATTCGGTATTAGGATTGTTGCCGATGATGACAACTCGCTGGGCGGCGCGGCGATTTTTCTTGAGGGCGAGGAGGCGAACCCAGCGGACGGCGCTACGAAAAATACAGAGCAGAGCGAAGCAGCTGAGAACGGAGTAGAGGGCCATGATACGGACTGGGAAAAGGTCGACTTCGAAGAAAAAGTCGTAAGTAATGATGGCCATCATGCCGATCAGAGAAGCGAGGAAAAGCTGACCGATTTCGCGCCAACGACCGCGGCCGGCGAGGGCGGATTTTTTATACAGGCCGAGGGCGGCCATGATGATAATGTAGATCGGGACGAGCCAGATCATTGAGAGGACGAATTTCCAGGGGTCGGAATCGAAGTAGAAGGGGCGCTGATCGAGATGGGTGCGCATGAAATAGGCAAGCAAAAAGGACGCCAAAATCGCAATGGCGTCACCAAAAATCAGGAAAACGTGAAACACCAGCCCGGAGTCTTTCTTCATATAGATATTATAACATAGGCAGGGTGAGTTTTGGGGTTTATCTGTGGTATTTTTGGCTTAAGTGTGATATAATATGGCTATTATGAGTAAGGGTAGAGTTTTAGCAACAGGTGGGACTGGATATATTGGTTCGCATGCGGTAGTTGAGCTGATTAAGGCTGGCTACGAGGTAGAGATTATTGATAATCTTTACAATAGCAAGGCGGCGGTGCTTGGGAAGATTGCTGAATTGACTGGGGTGGGCCCGAAGTTTTATAATGTCGATATGTGTGACAAGCCGGCGCTGATGGAGGTGTTCGCGCGCGGGAATTATGACGCGGTGATTCATTTCGCAGGGCTGAAGGCGGTCGGGGAGTCAGTCGAGCAGCCTTTGCGCTATTATGCGACTAACGTGGGCGGAACTTTGAATTTGCTGGATTGTATGCGGGCATATGGGGTGAAGAAGATTGTGTTTTCTTCGTCGGCGACGGTTTATGGGGTTCAGGAAACGCCGAAATGCGAAGAAACGATGTCCACCGGCTCGGGGATTTCTAACCCTTACGGGAAGACAAAGTTTGTGATTGAGGAGATTTTGAAGGATGCGGCGACGGCCGACCCAGGGATGGAAGTTTCGATTCTGCGATATTTTAATCCGATTGGAGCGCATCCGTCGGGATTGCTTGGTGAAGACCCGAATGACCGACCGAATAATTTGATGCCGATTGTGATGAAGGTGGCGACTGGAGAAATTGATAAATTGACGGTTTATGGGAACGATTATCCGACGCCCGATGGGACTTGTATTCGGGATTATATTCATGTTGTCGACCTAGTGAAGGGGCATTTGGCGGCGCTAGAGAAGATGAGGCCTGGGGCGCAGATTTATAATCTCGGGACAGGGCAGGGCTCGTCGGTGATGGAAATTATTAACGAGTTTTCTCGGGTGGGCGGGATACAACTGCCTTACGAAATTGGCGCGCGGCGAGCGGGAGATTTGGCAAGTTTGTATGCCGATCCGATGTTAGCAGAGCGAGAATTGGGCTGGAAGGCAGAGCTTTCGGTTGCGAATGCGATGCGGGATACTTTAACGTTTTTGAGGAAAGAGGGGCTGAAGCTGCGAGTTTAGGGTTCTCGGATTTGGGGCATGTTAGGATTTTGTTCGTTTTAGGGTTTGGGCTTTAGGCTTTTTAGGCTTGGTTTTGTGGTTTTGGTAAGTGAGCCAGGCGCGCCTGAAAACTGAAAGGCCGGCGAGAAGCGAGAGCATGGCAAGGCGATCGCGACGAGAGGCGAGGGGATTTTTTAGGACGTCGTTTTTGTGCTTGCGGAGATATTTAACGATTTCGCGGCGAGTTTCAAGGAACTGTTGGCGCTCGTCAGCAGGTAGGGCTTTTGGGTCAATAAGGATCATTTGACGGAGGATGCTAAAGCGGGCGTGAGCGCGACGCTTTTTGGTGAGGTTTTTGATTTGGATTGCGGGGTTCGGCGGGAGTTTTGGGCTTGATGGGGCTTGAGTGGATGAGGATTGGGCAATTTGTATTTGCTTTACAAGTTCGGCGCCCCAATTACAGAGGTCGTCGCACATTTGCTCGGTGAGAACAATCAAGTCGAGCTTCTTCATAGAGAAGGATTGCTGGGTAATGGAACCGGGATTTTGGTGGTAGTTATAGAGCTGTTTGGGGGTGAAAATGATTTTTTTGGCGTTGATGATGAGCTTATAGGTAGTGCCGACGTCTTCGTGGAGCATGCCTTCGGGGAAACGGATGGGGGTCGAGGGCTGGACGGTGGTTTTAGCGCCCTCTTGGCCATTGGGACAGGCGGAGGGGTCTGTATCGAAGAGTTCGCGGGCGTAGAGTTTGCCCCAAGCCGACATGGAGAAGTCGACTTCGCAGAGCATGGCCGTGAGTGCGTCGAGCGTGTCAAGGGCTTGAGTTCCATCGGAGGGGGCGAAGTTGAGAGTCTGCGAGATTATTGGAGACGGCGAAAGTTGGGGGGATTGCTTTAGGACTTCTGAAGGTTGTGGGAAGACTTCGCGGAAGGCGCAAATGGACATTTTTGCGCGGTTGTTACGGCAGAGACTGTAGAGGCGGGCGATGAGATTCGGGTCGACAGAGTCGTCGCTATCGATGAACGTGACGAATTCCCCAGCGGCGAGGTCGAGACCAGCGTTACGGGCACCGGAGAGACCACGGTTTTCCTGGTGGATGACTTTGATGCGAGGATCTTTTTTGGCGAAAACATCACAAAACTTACCGCTCATGTCAGTTGAGCCGTCATCGACGAGGATGATTTCGAGATTTTGATAAGTCTGGGCGAGAACAGAGTTAACGCAACACTCGAGGAGTTTGGCGACGTTGTAAACAGGGATAATGACGGAAATAAGAGGCTGCCGAGAAGGATTTATGGAAGAGGATTCGCGGGCTACGGCAGAGTTGAGAGGCGAGGGGGCAATGGTTGATGTGGTAGACCTAGGTTTCGGGGTGGACATGATTAGCCTTGCGACCAGAGGTTTTCGTAGGCGGTGGCGACTGCTTCGGGTTTGCCATCGGCGGTGATTTCGCCGTTTTCAATCAGGATGGCGCGGTCGCAGAATTGACGAACGTTTTCCATGGAGTGGGTGACGAGAATGACGGTTTGGTTGCCGTGGAGGCTGGCGAAATAGTCGTTACATTTTTTCTGGAATTCGGCGTCGCCGACGGCGAGAACTTCGTCGAGGATGAGGATATCACCGCGCGCACGGATAGCAATAGAAAAGGCGAGACGAACTTGCATACCAGAGGAATAGTTTTTAAGCTTGGCATCCATGAAGGGTTCAAGCTCGGCAAAACGGACGATTTCGTCATACATGGCAGTCATTTCACTATTGGAAAAACCGAGAAGGGCGCCGTTTAGGTAGATGTTCTCGCGGCCGGTAAGTTCGGGATTGAAACCGACACCGAGCTCAATGAACGGAACGAGGGTGCCGTCGATTTCGATAGTTCCCTGGCCTGGAGTATAGATGCCGGCGAGGAGTTTCAGGAGGGTGGATTTACCAGAACCATTACGACCAACGATGCCGACGAACTCGCCTTGCTTAATTTCGAAGCTGATGCCGCGAAGAACTTTTTGTTCGGTGTAGCCCTTAATGCCTTTAAGACGGTTAAAAATGGCTTGTTTCAGACCGGCGGCGCGCTCGGTGGGGAGCTTGAAGGATTTGTGGAGGTCGGTGACCTTGATGACGGTTTTTTTTGAGTTTTCCACAGGCCCAGAGGTAGATTTGCGAGATTGAATAACTTTTTTACTCATTTAGACCTCCTCGGCAAAGTATTTGGAGCGATTGCGGAAAAAGAGGGCGGCGAGGACAAGGGTGAGAACGACAATGAGGATCGGGATGGCGCGAGCAAAGCCGTCGACAATGCTCCAGGTTGTGATGGTCGCGTCGGTGATGAGGTTATAGCGGACATCTTGAATAACCTGGGTAATAGGGTTAAGACAGATGATTTGGGCAGCGAATTGGCCGAAGCTGCCACCGGAGTTTAAGACCATAGTAAGAGGATAAATGATGGGAACCGCATAAAACAGGGCTTGGACGAAGACGTCCCAGATAGAGGTGATATCGCGGTATTTGACGTTGATAGCGCCAAGAAGGAAGGAAATGCCCAGGGCGAAGGCGTAAAGTTCGAGAATGAGTGGAAAAACCCAGAGCCAAGAGAAGCTGGGTGAAACACCGTTGATGAGGGCGAAAATAACGATGACGCAGAGGTTAATGCCAAGGTTGATAAGGGCGGTAGCGGTGGCGGAAACAACTATAATCCACTTTGGGAAGCTGATTTTGCGCAGAAGGTCGCCGCGAGAGATGATTGCGTTGATCCCCTGGCCGGTACATTCGGTGAAAAAGTTCCAGAGGACCGTGCCGGTTAAGAGGTAGACTGGATAATGCGGGATGTCGTTGCCAAAATTGAGGAGTTTCGCGAAAACGATGTAGAGAATAGCAAACATGAGAAGCGGACGCAAAATTGCCCAAAAATAACCGAGAATGGACCCCTGGTAGCGGAGTTTAAAGTCGGTTTTGATGAGCTCGCCGAGCAAGACACGATTCTTGCGGCAGAGGACGCGCGGTATTCCCATAATCTAGATTTATTTTAGCACAGAGCGTAAAAAATGGCAAATCACGTATGGTATAATTGGGCTATGAAGTTTTCTCTGATAATTACGGCACATGATGAAGGCGTGATGGTTAGGACGACGCTAATGTCAGTATTTCGGGCGGTGGAGTTTTGGCGGGAAAAGTCTGGGGCGAGTGAAGATGATTTTGAGATTTTAGTGTTGCTCGATAACGGGACAGAGGAGACGCAGGAATGCTTGCGAGGATACATGGCAAAAGTGCGGGTGATTGAGTGTGATTTTGGAGATGTGGGGCCAGCGCGAAATTATGCCACAAGCGAAGCACGGGGAGAGTATGTGTTTTTCGTGGATGGGGATGATTTGGTTTCGCGGGGGTATGTGGATGGGGCGTTGAAAATACTAGAGACAGCAGAGGATGAGATTGTGGTCTGTCCTGAATATTGTATTGGTTTTTCGGAAGATGGGCGGACAGGGTCGGTGTTGAGAATGGCGGGATCGGGACGAGAGGTTGGCGAAATAGGTGAGCCCAGAGAGGGTTGGCGAGAGCACGATGCGTTTTTATTATTTAATATAAATCTGTGGGTCATGGCGATTGCGGGGCAGCGGAAAACTTTCTTGGAACATAAGTATATTCGATCGGAAAATGGGTATGGACACGAAGATTATGCGATGAATATTGCGCTGACGGCGGCGGGGGTGCGGCATGAGGTTGTGCCAGGGGAGGTGTATTTCTATCGGGAGAAAGCGCATTCGCGGCGAACTTGGAATGATGAGCGAAAAGCAGCGGAGCCATATAGCGAACTTTTTGCGCCAGAGTTTTGGCAGACATTCCCTGCTATCGAAAAACAGAGGCGCGCGGGAATAATGGGGAGGCTAAAGAAATTATACATGAGTGTGCGCCAGAATAAGGCTATGCGGGCGCTAGCAGAGAGCGTGCGAGGGGCGATGAGCAAAAAAATGGTTAAAGAATTACCGCAAGAAGTGCTGGAGGAATGGGGGGCGATTATTGAGATTGAGCCGATGGCAGGAAAGTCTGTTCGGAAAGGCAATTTGAGGAAGAAGTTTGAGAAAAAGATAAACGCGATGGGCGCGGGAGGAGTGAATAAATATTGTCCGGCAAGCGAAGTGTATCTTTTGATTTGTCGGGAATATGGAGGGTTTTCCGGGATAGATTTTGAGAAATACGCGCGTAAGCTGGATGCGGAGCAAAGAGATTTGCTGATGTCGAGAATTATGGTCCAGTCGCGAGGTAAGGCGCAGTTTTTGGACGATGGGTGTTTGAAGGAATGGAAAAAGATTCATCCAGAGCTAGCAAAGAACTTGGAGATTGATAGCCTCGGCGAGCGGTGAAGCGGCACTACCGAGGCTCTAGCGTTAACTAATCAATATCACGTTTGACTTGGTTAAGGAAATGATCCCAGGTGTGGCGAGCCTGAACGAGCTTGCGGGCTTTTTCGGCTTTCGCGCGGGCTTTTTTAGGGTTGTCGCGGATGTCTTGAAGAGCTTTGACGTAGCCATCGATGTCCGTCATGTCGACAGGGTAACCGGTTTCGGTATTCACAATGTCACTAACGCCACCGACGCTGCTCGCCACAATAGGCAAGCCGGCGCTGGCGATTTCGAGGAGGACATTGGGCAGGCCGTCGGTTTGAGACGTATAGAGGAAAGCGTCGTAGCTAGCAAGGTCGAGGCTATCAATGCCGTTATAAGTTCCCTGGTAAGTGACTGTGGGCGCAACATCAGCGAAAAAGTTGCTCGTATAGGGTTTTTGAGTGCGGCCATAAGCATCAATGAGATATTTCGCAGAGCCCTCGTTTTTGGTAGGATTGAGTTTTTTGACGATTTGTTTGAGAAGGTCAGGGCGTTTCTGGGGGCTGACGCGACTAGCCCAGAGAATGCGAAGAGGCTTCTGTGGGGGGGTATTGTCTTTTTCTACGGAGATAATAGCGTCAGAGTTTTTTGAGGTTTCAGGGGATTCATTAGTGGAGGTCGTAGATTTAGCGTCGGGAGAGTCGATAGGCTGGAAGTGCGCAACAACTTTTTCGGCAGGAAGCCCGAGGCGATGCTGGATTTCGGCGGCAAAAGGAGCGTTGTCGGTGAGGATTTTTGTGATGGCAGGAGCGAGGTCACGAATCCAAGGATCGACAAAGCCAACAACGAGACACGGATCTTGATTATATTCGTCCATGAATTGAGAAATATAGAGCTTATAATCATTGCCAGCGAGCAGAGAAAGATGATCTTTTGCCCAACTAAAAGCAAGTTCATTGTGAATAAGATGGAGGCGCTTGACTTTGGTCTGGACGATGAAGCGCGAGAGAATGAAGTCGATTTCAAAGGCGCTATGTCCTTGAATTAAGCCATAAAAATCTACAAAGTCGACATTGTCAGGGATTTTGTAGGGGTGATTAGCAGGGAGAGAGGCGAGGACGACAATATGCCACTCAGGATGAAGTTCGGCAAAGGCATTGATATAATTCGTGAGGACTTTTTCGGTACCGCCGACAGAAAGGTGGGGCGGGAGAAAGAGATAATCGGGGTTTTTACGAATTTGGGAAACGAGGCGGCAATATAGTTCAGTAAGATCGTTAAACTCCGAATCATAGGTCCAGAGTTTGCCGAGTTTGAGCGGGTCAGGCCAGGCTTCGCCGTCAATTTGGTTGGCGGCGATCCAGGCGTCTTGGACAGACTGAGGGAGGTTTGCGAAGGCTTTTTGACCGCGACGTCGGGAACGATGGTTAAGCCCGCGCTCGGCGTAATTCCCTGCGTACGGCAGAGCCGTGACTACATGTCGGCCAAGGTCGAAGGCATGTTGAGAAAGGCGAAGGAGACGCTGTTGATTGGTGTTAGGGCTTTTTATAGGAAAGGTCTTTGCGTCGAAGCGTTTGGCGAGCTCTCGTATGCGCGGGGTGCTAAACATTTCTGAATAGGCCGTGATAGCATGGTCTTCGCCATGTAGACTGTAAGTAGAGCCCGCGCGAACGCGATAAAATTTGACGCTACCAGGGACAACTTTGTGTTTGATGCCGGCATGGCGAGTATCCATGTTGAAAACCCAATCTTCATAGCCAAAACCCTTGCGTGAGGCTTTGTAGGGGAAATCTAATGCTACTTGTCGTGGGAGAATTGTTCCAGCACTCCAGCGATTACGGGTAAACATGTAAGCAATATCTTCGTCATCCGTAAGAGCATCGCTCATATGCCATAAGCGCGGGGCCTCTTCGGTGCGGCCAAAGGAAATGTCATATTCAACATGATACACGATTGGGGCTGACGACTTACGGAGAAGATGATATCCGTCAATAACCCATTGAGGAGAATAGAGATCGTCACCATCGATAAACACAAGAAAACGACCTTTGGATTGTTGGGCGCAGAAATTGCGAGAATCGGAGGGGTTGCCAAAAGAATTGCGAAAAACGCGGAAATGTTCCTTGTCATTGTAGGAAGAGAGGTATTCCCAAGTAGCCGCGTCAGGATTATCGGCGTGAAGAATGACTTCATAGGCTATTCCTTCTTTCTTGAGTGGCGCAACAAGTTGTTGGATGTTTTGGAGAGTTTTATGGGCAATATTTCCTTCGCTATGGAAAGTTGCTATGAGCGATATTTCAACTTCTGGATATTTTGTCATAGGTTCATTTTATACTAGTTTCAGATGAGGGGCAAGCGTTTAGAGAAGATTTGGGAATAATTTTGAACTTGCGAGGATCAAAGGCGTCTAGCGTATCAAGTCGATTAAGCAAGTCCTGGTCGTCGCTATAGACATGCCGAATGAGATGATATATTTCAACAAGTGATTGGGATGTATAGAAATTTTCAATAGTCTTTTCTGGCATAAACAGAACGTCGAGCGAAAAATGCTTTTCAATAAGTACGGCATGGCTAGCAGCCCATTGGCAACCATAATCAGAATCGGAAAGGCAAAGCGTTTTGGGCTGAAGCTGGACAACGAGACGAGTAAACAAGAGTTCTTGATCCCACCATTCTAGGGGGATTTCTTCCAGCACATCTCCGAAATGAAGTTGAAAAACATTATCAGGAAGAGTGACCGCGTTTGAGGGGAGCGTCGTGATGATGGCGTAGGTTTGTTCGGGATGGGAAGAACAAAAATGACAGAGGTATTTATAGAGTTTGCTGTCTGGGGGGAGTCGAGACAGAATGAAGACCGTGTCTGGAGGATTTGTAATTTCGCGAGAGAGTTTAAGATAGGCGGTGCTAGCTTGGAGGGTTTGGTTAGGGTCGTAATGTTCGGCGGCATCTTCTGACCACGATACGGATCCGAAGACCGGCTCGATTGTAGCAATATCACGACAAGCCTTCTCGACGCAGGCGGGATGAGTTTTGGGTTGGATTACTTTTGGATTATCGATTTTTCTCTTGACTGTGACTAATGGAGAAACTAAAGCATTAACTACTTTGGAGCCTCGAACGGCAATAGAAAACTTACGGAGTTTTTGCTTGAAGTCGGGCTGGGGAGTAGGTGACGATGAAGGCTCCGGGAAGGTTCGCCAGATTTTGTAGTCGAAAAGTGAGCTATATGGCTGCGTCACGTGGTTTGCGTCGTTGGAACGCATGAGCGAATGGCGTTTTTGGCGATAGAAATAGACCGCGCACGGAGCCGTAAGATGCGGAACCGAATGAGCGGCTACTTCAATATTAAGAGCATAGTCTTCGTGCCCGTAACCATCCGACGTAGAGATGTAGGGGTGCTCAAGAAAGAGGTCACGACGAGCGGCGCAAGGAGATGGCCATTGATTGCGCGAAAAAAGGCAAAAGGCTAGACGATTGCGAGAGCAAGACGAAAGGGTTTGCCAGATTTGAAAGTGCGTATCTTGATAAGAAATGACATAGCTGGGGTGAACCAAAGCTGGTGTCGTAGCTGATTCGAGGGCTTCTAGCATCGAGGAAAGGTAGTGTTCGGAGATTAGGTCATCAGCGTCAACAAAGATAATGTATTCACCAGCAGATTGGCTGACAGCAAAGTTGCGTGATTTGCCGAGATCGCCAAAATGACTTTTTAAGATATGAAAACGTGAGTCCGAGCAATAGCGGTCAAAATAACGCAGCGTCTCTGGCGCGCCATTATCGATATGAACGACAATTTCGTAGCTTGCGGAAACTTGTTTTAGGGCATGAAAAATACTTAATATCATCTTATGCGCTAAAATACCTTCGTCGTGAGCGGTAATTATGATAGATAGTTTGGTGGACATTTTAATCTTTCGCGACAAAGTCGGCTTTAACTTGCGTGATGAAATGTTTCATGGAATGGCGTTTGTTGACGAGATTGTAGGCGTTCTGGGCGAGCTTTTGGGAGTGGGGATAATCGGCGAAAAGTCGTTCGATAGCTTCGATGTAGACGGATGGGTCATGGAGATCTTCGATGAGGTAGCCGGTGTTGTCATTAGTGATAAGATCACCAATGCCGCCAGCATGGCTAGCAATGATAGGAACTTTATGGGCGGCGACTTCAAGTAGAACATTGGGGAGACCGTCGGAAACTGAAGTGTAGAGGAAGGCGTCGTAACTGGAGGGGTCGATTTCTTCTATGTTGTTATAAGTGCCACGATAAGTAAGGCTGGGGATGCTTTTGAAAAGTGAAGCCTTCATTCCCTCATCCGGTTTTCCGAAGGCGTCAATATGATACTTTGAGGGGTCGAGTCTACGAGCGATTTCGACGAGAAGTTGAGGGTTCTTAGCGGGGCAAATGCGGCTAGCCCAGAGAATGCGGCGTTTACCAGGTTGGAGGTGATGGGATTTTGAGTTTTGACTAGGGATTTGAACGGGTTGGTAGTGGATTTTCACAAGTTCTTTTTTAAAACCATTGTGATAAATATGGCGCTGAACAATACTATTATTATCTGTATATATGCCACCCAGTATAGAGCTGACGTCAACTGCGAAGGGGTCGGCGTAGTCGAAGAAACCGCGGTTTTTGGTGTTAGGCATAGTAGTGCGAGCAAAAATCGAGACACTTACGTAAAGGTGGTGACGTACATAGTCAAGGTGTCGTGCAAGCCAGCGATAAGCATACATAGAATTAATGTTGTGAATGCGACGACATTTGAGTTGGACTATCAAGCGACTGAACAACTCGTCTCGCTCGTCTTCGTTAAGATTCTGAGCAACACGCCCGAAGTCGATGAGCGAAACTTTATCGGCTATGCGGTTTTCCCATTCGCCGACAACTGGCTCGGTTGTGATGACGGCGATTTTTGTGGCCTTATTGATAGCGAGTAGTGCGTCGATGTAAGCCACGAGAACTTTGTCGGCACCGCCAATATTAACCCATGGAGCAATAAAAACATAGTTAGGGAGCGATTTAACTTTCTGGGAAAGTTGATGATAGGCGCGGCCGACTTTAAGATTGGCATTTGACACGAGCGAGAGACTGTCGAGGCGGTGTTGGAATGGGAAAATCTGGGTTTCAATGTCGCTTGCGTCAATCCATTGGTCGATGAAGTCTTGATCAATGAACGCAGTATTACTTTTAACAAGCTTCTTCCCGGTAAGTTTTTTGCCAAGTGCGGCAGCCGGGGAGATGATGAGATTAGGGATTTTATGATTGCGAAGATTTTTATAATTCTTGATGATAGATTCTTTAACGCTGTGGCAGGATGATGAGTTGGTTTCGGGTAGAGGTAAAGTTTTAAAATAAGAAAAGTCGAAAAGTTCAGAATAGGGTTGGATGACGCGATTTTGCGCGTTTGTAAGGCTGAGCGAATGGGCTTTGCGGCGGTAGAAAAGGATGGTGCCCGGGACGACATAATGGAGGACACCGGCCGCGACAGTCTCAGTGTTGAAGATATAGTCTTCATGTCCGTAGCCGTCTGCGGTTTTATGGTAGGGATGTTTAAGGAAGAGGTCTTTTTTGCCAAAAACTGATGATGGCCACATATTGCGCGAGCATAGTTCATAGGCGGCTTGATCACGGCTGGCAGCCGAGTGGTTGACGGTAAGCTCGTAATATTCACCAAAAGACAAGACGTTTTCGACATGATAGAGAGCGCCGGGATTTTCCCGTACTGCTTTGGTGACTTTTTGGAGGAAATTGCGCGAAATGAGATCATCTGCGTCTATAAAAAAGACGTATTTACCTGAAGCTTGTTTGAGGGCATTGTTGCGCGAAAGACCGAGGTCAGAAAACGAGCCCTCACAAATATGTAAAGAGGTGTTCTTGGGGAGGTCGAGAATATCTCGACAACGGTTAAGATAATCTTTCGTCGTGTCGTCACCATTGTCAAGATGAACGAGAAGCTCTAACTGGATGTCATCGGGGAGGAGTTTAATTGATTCGAGAAGACTAAGGATTGTCTTGTGTAGTAGAAGCCCCTCGTCGTGCGCTGTGATGATGACAGATAAATCCATGTAGTGATTATAGCATGTCAATCTGATAGTTTCAACGTGGCACAGAGCTACGACGAGGCGGAACTAGGCTAGGCGTCTGGCACAAATTTCCATTGTTGGTTGTCGGTGGAGTTGTTGCGGAAAAGTTGGATATTGGTTCCTCGCACCGTGAATCCGCCGTAGAGATCGACGCTATAGTTGGAATCGCAGGATGAAAGGATTGAGTAATAGTCGCCGGAAGTCGGGATAAATCGCCAGCGTTGGCCACATTGGCCGTGATGATCCCAAATGTTGATGTTGCTGCCAGAAATGGGTTGACCACCATATGGGTCAAGCGATTTGCCAGAGTGCTTGTCGATAATGTTGTAATCATCGGTGAGCTGGTTATAGGTTATGACCCATTGTTGAGGAACGCCTCCGTGATGATCCCAGATTTCAACGTTGGCGCCATTGTTGGTATCAGCGTTCGTGACGTCGAGCGCGAGAGTATTGGAGCGCTTTGAGACGATATTGTAAGTGCCGTCAGGGATTGGCTGCGAAAGACGATTAAAGTTCCATTGACCGAAATTAGTTTGCTGCGCGGTTGATAAGTGTAAGTTGGTGCCATTGTTAGTGTCAGAGATGGCGGCGAGAAAACCGTAGCGACAGGTGGAGAGAATTGAGTAGCTTTCGCCATTTTTAAGGATTTTCCAATAATTCGCGCAGCTATTAGTATTGCTGCGGAGGAGGATGTTGCGTCCAGATTGTGGCGTGATGTTTTCGAGGCTGAGGACTTTGTTGGAATTAGGGTTGGTAAAGGTGTAGGCGTCGCGGTCGGCATCGTATTGAACAAGCCAGCGCTGCGCAAGGCCGTCGTGACGGGGGAAAACCTCAATATTAGTGCCCTCTTCGGTGCCAGCAGAATGGATATCGATAACAGAAGTGGTTTTGGCTTGGGTGGAAATGGCATAAATACCATTACTAATAGTTTGACCAGCATAGAGGTTCCACTTTTGAGAGTTACCGCCGTGAGTGAGCCAGAGCTGAACGTTGGTACCAGCAGTAGTAGCGCCACCATACATATCTAGGACCATACCACTAGTGCAGGCGGATTCAATAGTAATGGATTCGTCGGCGTTGCGATAGAGTTTCCAGCGTTGGCCACAGGAATCGTCGCTGTTCCATGTCTGAATGTTCGTCCCGGCGGAGGTGGAATTATTGTTGAGATCAAGTACTTTACCGGTGGAGAGGTTGGTGATTTTATAAGAATTACTGCTCGCATCGCGCTCGAATTGCCAACGTTGCGACTTGTCATTATTGCCTAGGTTAACAAGCTGGGCGTTCGTGCCGGAGAGGCCGAGGGCGCGCTCGGCAGAAGCTCTCGGGACAAGCGAATATTCGCCACTTGGAATAGTCAAGGGGTCGGCGTCAACTTTGGCCTGGGTGCTGCCGAACCAGTCGGTGAAGTAGAGGTAGAAGTTGCGGTTGCCGTAGGCGGAACAGGCATCGCCTTGGCCATAACCGGCGGCAAGGGCGGCGGCGTTGGGTTGGTAAGGGGTGTAGCGATAGAGGGCGGCCGTAGCACGGTTTTCGATTAGGACGTTGGTGCCACCACAAGAAGAAGATGGGTTATAAGCGACATAGACGCCTGGTTTGTTCTCAGGATAGAGGTAGTAGCCGTTGTCGAGGGTATAGCGGAAGAGTTCGGCGGCGCGGAAGACTTGGTTCTTAAAGCCATAATACTTCGAGTCGCAGGCGGCGGTGTCTGGGCAGCCATAGCCCATGGCCGCACGGTATTGCCCGCTGTGCGGGAAAGTGTCGCTAATGAGGCCTTGCTCTTTTTCTAGAAGGACGAGAAGAACTTTCGGGTTAATGCGACTAGCCTGGGCGGCTTCGTAGATAATTTCAGCAGCAGTCTGTCCGGAACCGATGGTCGTTCCCTCGCCAAAGAGTTCCTCGGAAAGACAGACGAAGTGACCGTTGTCCGCTGTGCCAGACCAATGCCAACTAACGGTTTTATAGGTGTTAGTTTGATACTCGTAGAGCTCGCGGTCGGTATTTTTACAAGAGTTTTTCGAGGTAAGGAACGCTTGGATGTCCGAGACGGTCATGCTAGTATAGTCAGCCATGACAGCGTCGCTGATAATGTTGCCAGGGTTAAAGCCTTGTACTGGGGCGGCAGAGGTGTTTATTGGGTGGCTGGCAGCGAGAAAGGAAAAAGTAGCAGCCATGAAAAAACTAAAAGTGACAAAAACTAGAATACGGGACTTATGAAACTCATTTTTGAGATTTTTTAGGATGTGGTGGTTCATTTTGGTTTTCCTTGATTAGTTTTTGTGTTAGAAGGGTTATAATTGCACGGTGTCGGTGATGAGGCCGGTCTTGCCGTCGCCGATGACCGTGATTTCGATCGGATAGGCGCCGGGGCTGAAATCGGAAATCGGAATTTCGAAGGGGCCACAGGCGGAAGTTGTGACGTCTGGCTGAGCGGGCAAAGAAGCGGTATAGACTTCCGTGCCGGCGGGGCTTTTGAGACTTAAAGTGCAGGTGCCGGACTCGAGCAGGTACTGGTCGATACTGGCAGAGACCGTGAGCGATTCGAAGTTTTGGTCACGATTGACACCTTTGTAGGCGACTCGGCCGGTGAGTTCGGGGAGCTCATTGGGGTCTTCACCCTCATACTGATTGACTTTATCTTCCGGCTCAGGACCATTATCTTCATCATCGACGGGTTGAGTCGGGGCGATTGGGCTCGGGGTGTTTTGCGGGGGTTCGGGAAGGGTTTCCTGAGTATGATTAATGCTCATGAAAATAATAATTGTGACGGCGACGGCAACAACTAGAATTATTAAAAAACTAACGACAATAATCGGTCGTCGGTAAGGCGGAACGCGATGCGCAGGATTAGGTTGCTTTGAATTTGACATGACTTACCTTATACGTCTATTTTAAGCGGTTTCGGCGGGGTCGTCAAGGTCAATTCCGAGGAGATCAGCGGCTTGACGGAGAATTTCGGTTTCGTTGATGGTGGCCGTGGCGAGACGTTGGCGAAAGAGGGCGGTTGTTTCAGGAAAAGAAAGATCGACGACCTCGAGAGAGCGGGCGGCGCCGGGGATTTTTTTCAGGGCACCTTTTTTGACGAGATTGTCGATGTGTTCGGCGACGGCGGAGACAGAAGAGAGACCCAGCGCAGACATGATTTCGCGATACGATGGAGATTCACCCTGTCGAGCCGTAAAATCATTAATAAAGTCAATAATAAGCGCTTGTTTTTTCGTCAATTTAGTTTTCATGTGTTATAATATAGTTATAATTGTTTTAATTGGGCCATCTTCACGAAAACACCGGGTTTTCGTTTGGGTGTTAAGATTATTATAAGATATAGGATTTAGAAAGTCAAATGGGCAAGACGACGATAGATGGATTAGCAGTACGCGAATCGAGCAACTCGAGGCGCCGGGTTTCTAATGCTTCTGCCGGTAAGTCTATGGATATGGCTTTAGTGAAAAAATCGACTAAGCCTGCACGCGCTAGCTCAGCGCGGCGCGATAATTCCCTGCCAGCTTCGACGCGGCGTTCGACTACTAAAGTTTCTTCGGAAAGTTTCTTGGAACCGGTGCAGAGTTTTGGGTATGACGCACGTGATGATTATGATTTTACCGGTGATTACGATAAGGAGCTTGACACGGCTTTTGGCGGCTCTACTACGACGGCGGATAGCGGCGCGGACTGGTCAGACCTACTAGGCGAGCTTTCTTCGGAAACCGCTACTGAAAAAACCGGGGCGAGTGAGTTTGTGCAGCCGGCAACTTCTGGACGATGGTTGGATGACTGGGCGGAGAAATCGAAAGATGACTTTTTGGCGGATGACTTTTCAGATAAGCGGGATGCCCGGGAGGAGCAATCGGTACTCGATAAATTCGTGGATGACGAGGAGGCTTCGGGAAAGAAGCCTAAAAAGCATAAGAAGAAATTTTCGGTCGGTAAGGCGATTGCGCTGGCCGTAGTGTTGATCTTGATGCTCGGGGGCGGAGCGTTGTATATGTGGGGGGACGGGCTAATTTCGCGACTAACAGGTGGGAAGTCGGGTCTGTTTGATTCGTTGATGGCAATGGTTTCGGATGAGATTCCCTTTGAGACTGACAAAAATGGACGAACTAATGTCTTGATCTTCGGGACTGAAGGCTATGATATGGACGGGACTTCTGGTGATGGCGTTCACGACGGGGCGCAGCTAACGGATTCAATTATGGTGGCGAGCTTTGATCAAAAAACGAAGGACGTAGCGCTTCTGAGCTTGCCTCGAGATTTAAAAGTGCCGATGGCATGTTCGGCAGGCAAGATAAACGAGGTTTTTTGGTGTCATAATCAGAGCGGAACAAATGAGGAGGCTGGCGCAGAAGCCTTAATGAAGCAGATTGGCGACATTCTGGGAGTTGAGTTCCAATATTATGCGCATGTAAACTGGGGGTCGCTGATTAGCATTATTGATACATTGGGCGGGATTACGGTGACGCTGGATGAAGACATTAACGACTACTATTATACTGGCATGGTGGCGAAGGCCGGGGAGCCGATGGCGGTGAACGGCGAGCAGGCATTGGCGTTGGCGCGGGCACGGCACGGGACGACAGGCGGCGACTTCACGCGAGGAAATACGCAACAAAAAATCGTGGAAGGGATTGCGCAGAAAGTTCTCCAAACAGGCGTTGGAGTGAATGAGGCGCTCGGGTTGCTGAATATTCTAGGAGACAATCTGCGTTCAAACTTTTCAGCAGATAATATTAAAGCGGCGGTACGACTTGCGAGTGGTTTTAATATTTCAAGTATTCGGCAAGTTCCGCTAGTGAATTATGATGAGAATATCTTCTACGTGACAACAGCAACAATCAATAACATTTCGTACGTCGTACCATCGGCGGGCGAGCGTGATTATTCCGAGATTCAGGAATATGTGGCGGGGATGTTTAGCAGTGACGGCGTGAAGCGCGAGGGAGCAACTTTTGCGGTTTATAACGCGACAGATGGATACGGCGTAGCGTCAGCCGAGAAGGATCGGCTGGAAGCGGACGGATTTAAGGTTTTGAGAGTCGGTGATGCGACTAGCGGAGTTTGCGAAACAAAATATTGCGTCTATGAGATGAGTAACGAGAAAGTGGCAACACGGGCGGCGCTCGAAGAGCGCTACGGAGTGGCGGTGCGGCCAGAGAGCGAGTTGCCGGAAGGTGTTTGGGGTGGAGACGTAGACTTTGTGGTGATCGTAGGGCTAGTAGACGAAGAGAGCCAGTAAATATTTACTGGCTCTATGCTGATTCAGGGAGATTTTATTCCTCAGGACTATCGAGGGAGATTTTCTCGATGATAAGTTGGCGCTCGCGGCCCTCACCTTCGGAATGAGTTTTGACGTCGGAGTAGTCCTGAGCAACTTTGTGAACGACGCGACGGTCTGCCGCATTGAGATTAAGACGTTTGGAGTGACCGGTGGCGCGAACTTCACGAATCCAATCTTCGGCTTGTTCGGCGATGCGGTCAGCGCGCTGGCGCTTATAGTCGGCAACATCAACATTAACACGGGTTAATTCCCCTTCGCGACCGACTAGGGCCATAGAGACAATGTGCTGGAGGGCGCGGAGATTGTTCGCTTCGCGACCGATTAGGAGCGAGTTCATACTGGTCGAAGGGATAGAAAGCTGGATGACTTCGTCGTCAAGGGTAGAGTCGACGGCGACGTTGATACCGAAGAAAGACAATAGATCTTCGAGGTATTTAGTAGCGAAGCGGATTGATTCATCTTTATTCATGATTATTAACTCCTTTTCTTTTTATGGTGACGGCTACTTTTCGCAGAGATGCGAGTAACTTTAACGCCAGGTTTGTCGGCGGATTTGGTGGAGTTTTTATTTTTCATCCAGCGATCGGAAGAGTTATCTTCAACGATTTGCGCTTCTTCGATACTTTTGAGTTCTTTGATGAGGCGTTTGTCAGCGACTTCTTCCATCTGGTCGGTTTTCTTGTTGAGAATATATTTCTGTTGGAAGCCGGTCATAAGGTTACTAAAGAAGTAGTAGAAAACGAGAGCGCCAGGGAGGTTGATCATGATAAGGAGCATCATAATCGGCATCATGTAAGACATCTGGCCGGTCATAACTTGGTTAAGCTCGGCTTGGTCAGGTTCTTTGCCGTCGGCGGCCTCTTTCATGATTTGACGGAAAGTTTTGGACTTTTGAGACTTTTTCGAGGGGAGCTGCTGACGAGAAATCCAGAACTGCGTAAAGGCAGAACCGAGCGCGAAGAGGAGCATGACGAAGGAGCTGACAGAAGTAAAGCCTGGCTTCGGGTCGAGGTCGACGAAGCCGAAAAGTTTCGGGTGGAAATCATAGGTTTTCTCGGGGATAGCTTCGACACGAGCTTTGATTTCTTCTTCGGAGCCGCCTTCGGCGCGGGCATTTTTGACGGCGGTCTGATATTCGAGATAAGGCTGCTGGAGCTGGATAACTTCGTCGATGCGCTCGATTTCGCGGACCGGGGCGTAGGCGCGGCGCTCAAGGTTGTCGTCTGGAGTGGGGACAACCATGACGCGAACGGCAGTATAGAGCGCAATAAGAATCGGAAGCTGGATGATCAAAGTAATCATGGAACGGAACGGCTTGATGTTGTTGCGTTTGTAAAGATCCATCATCTGAAGCGATTCGAGCTGACGATTACCGTTACAGTTCTTCTTAATTTCGGCAAGCTCCGGCTGGATTTTGCGCATTTGGCGAGTCTGGTGAAGCTGACGCTTCAAGATAGGCCAGAGGCAGATTTTGATAAGAATAGTAAATAAAATAATGGCGAGACCAAAGTCGCCCACAAAGCCATAAACAATGAAAAGGATATTCGTGATCGGGCGAACGATCAACATGTCAATTAACTCAAACATATTTATATTATAGCATATAAACAGCTATTCGGTGAGACTTCTTGAGATGAGGTCGTGGATGGTGCGGCGGAGGTCGAGGAATGGCATGTTGGCGACAGATTTGTTAAAGACGACAAAAACGCAGTCCATGGGCTGCTGAAACTCGGGGAGTTCGTGGCGAATAGCTTCGTAGACGCGGCGACGGATGCGGTTGCGACCGACGGCAGATTTGAGGACTTTTTTGGAAACAACAACAGCAAAGCGCTGGTAGCCGCGAGTATTAGGCGCAAAAACCAATGAGAGAGAAGGCGTGCGGATGGTCTTTCCCTTTTGGTAAACGTAACGGACACCGCCGCGAGAATGGAATCGGTATTTTTTAGATAACATTTGTATATATTATACACCTAAAATACCCCCGAAGGGGTATTCTGCTCAGCGTCTGTTAGGCGGTGAGGCGGGCGCGACCCTTAATGCGGCGGCGCTTCAAGACTTTTTGGCCATTTTTGGTGCTGTTGCGTTTCATGAAGCCGTGTTCAACTTTACGCTGACGTTTGTGTGGCTGATAAGTCCGTTTTGGCATAACATTGTCCTCTTGCTTTTATAATAATGAAATACTTGTTCTAGTATACACTAGTTTTCCACTTTTTTCAAGAAGTTTTCCACACATTCTTCCAGAGTAAGCGGTGAGTTGTGGAAAAGTCGACCCCTGTAATTGGGGAGCGATATTATAACATGTCGGAAAATAGGGTAAAAACTGTGGAAAAGTCGGGGGATGTTTGCTATAATTGGGGTAGTTAAGGAGGTCACCAGAGAGGTCTATGTTGGACGTGTGGAAAAATGTGCTAGCTGAAGTCGAGCAGACCATTCCGCGCGAGCAATTTTCGACGTGGTTTACGGGGACGGAACTTTTAGGGGCGGATAATGGGGTTGTAGTTGTAGGGGTGCCAAATGTGTTTAAACGAACGCAACTGCAGGCGAAATACTCTGAAGTAATTCGGATGGCTTTCGAGCATAACGGCGTAGCGGTAGTGGATTTGAAATATCAGGTGATGAGCCGGGAGAAACCGCGAGGCGCACGGATTGGCGAAGGAGCGATGCGCCCGACAGCGGTGGCGACGGTGGCGAGCAATAATATTCGGCCGTCGAGCTCGGTGAGCGGGTCGATACAGACAGGGTTAAACCCGCGTTATACGCTAGACAATTTCGTGATTGGATCGAATAATGACCTGGCGGTGAGCGTGGCGCAGAATATTATTAATAATCCAGGGGTGAGCTATAATCCGTTTTTCCTTTACGGCGGGCCGGGGCTAGGCAAGACGCATCTTGTACAGGCGATTGGTAATGCCCTGCTCCAGAATAATCCGAAGATGAAGATTTTGTATACGCCGATTTCGAGCTTCTATTCGGAGTTTATTAAGTCGCTGCAAAATAAGAAAAGTGATGCGTTTCGGGAGAAATATCGAAAGTTGGACGTGCTGATTATTGACGATTTTCAGATGATTATGAATAAGGATGCGTCGCAGGTTGAGTTTTTTGATATTTTTAACGAGCTATACGCGCTAAATAAGCAGATTATTGTGACGTCGGATCGGCTACCGGACCAGATTAAGTCGGTAGATGTCCGCTTATCGTCGAGGTTATCGCAGTCGGGGGCGTATGATTTGCAGTTACCACAGTTTGAGGATCGGTGTGCGATTTTGAAGTCAAAGGCAGAGTTTAAGGGGGCAGAAATTGAGGATGAGGCGATTGAATATATCGCGGAGAACATCAAGACGAATATTCGGGCGTTAGAGGGAGAGCTAGAGCATATTTTGGCGGTGGCAGACTTCAAGAATATGACGCCGCTTGAAGTGATTAATGAGGGGTACGTCAATACTGGGAATGCGCAACGAACGAAGACGGTGTCGCCGAAGCTAGTGATTGAGAAAGTGGCGAAATATTATCAGATGACACCGAAGGAGATGTGCAGCAAAAGTCGAGTGGCACATATCAAGAACGCTCGGCAAGTGGCGATGTATATTTTGTCGAAAGACCTTTCGATGAGTACGCCGAAGATTGCCTTAGAGGTGGGGGTGAAAGACCATACGACCGTAATGCATGGGGTAAGGAAAATTGAAGCGGATTTGAAGCTGAATTTTAATTTGCGTGACCAGATTGCATCGATTAAGGAAAAGATTTATGGATAGGACCTTGTGCGAATATATTTCCAATAAAATATATTCGCAAGACAGCGTTGCCTCGGTAAACAAAAGCATTAGCTTTTGTTTCCGCTCGGCCCCTAGTCCTGTTCGGTTCTTTAGGGCGTGTTCGGGTGCTGGATTTTGTTCGGGTTGGAAAAATGTTCGGGTTTTTGACGTTCGGTTTTTAGACTTTGTTCGGGTGTTTTCTGTGGAAAACTTGTGGAGAAGTTTGCGGGAAAGTTTGTTGAAAACTTGTGGGAAAGTTTCCACAAGTTGGCGGGATGGCGGGTTTTGCACATGGTGTGGCGGAAAAAGTGGGGTTTTCCACGGTTTGGTGGAAAAGTTTTCCTATGAGTTTTCCACGTGGATTAACAGAGGTGTATGGACAGTTTTGCACAGTTTCCACAGGTCTTACTATTACTACTATTATTATATTAGGAAGTTTTGGAGCGACACCGTGGAGATTTGCGGAGAAAGAAAAAGTGCGAACATTTAAAAGTAGCGTACAGAAGGTTAGAAAGTAGATTCGGAGTTATTAGAAGAAAGGAAGAAATATGGAAATTAAGATTGGGCAAGAGAAATTAGCAAAAGCATTGAATCATGTTAGCAAGGTGGCTGCGGGGTCGAGGGCAACGTTACCGATTTTGAATAATGTTTTGATTAGGGTGGATGAGAATAAGGTTTCGCTGACGACGACGAATCTGGATATGGCGGTGGTGAGTTATTTGCCGGCGGCAGGATGTAAAAACGGTGTAGTGACGGTGCCGGCGAGATTGATGGCAGAGTTTGTGAGCAATTTGCCTCGGGGGGAGATGGTGGAGATGATGGCAGAAGGCGAAAAAGTGACAATCCGGGCCGGCGAATATACTTCGAGTATAAATGGGGCGCTCGCAGATGATTTTCCGGAGTTGCCGGAGATTGAAGAAGATAAGGCGGTGAAGTTTACGCTGGGGGTGGATGAGTTTAAGGATGGGTTGGCGCAGGTGATGGTGGCGGTGAGTAACGACACGACGCGGCCGGCGCTTACTGGTGTATACTTTAATACGTTTGAAGGTGGGCTGTATCTTGCGGCGACGGATGGGTATCGGTTGGCGGAGCGGAAGGTTCTGGGGAAAACTGAGGCGGAAGTTGTGGCGATTGTGCCAGCATCTTCCCTTCGGACGGTGATGGGTTTGCTTGGGGATGAGGCGACGGAGATTGAGGTTTTATTTGATGAGTCTCAAGTGAGGTTTAGGCTGGGTGAAGTTGAAGTAACGTCGAAGTTGATTAGCGGTTCGTTCCCTGATTATCGACAGTTGATACCGAAAGAGACGGAAATTAAGACGGAATTGCCGCGCGATGAACTGACACGGGTGACGAAATTGGCGGCGCTGTTCGCGAAAGAAGTTGGTGGGTCGGTAGTGTGTGAAGCTTCTGTGGAAACCGGAGCGTTTGCGATTTCTTCGGTGGCGAATGAGCTGGGGGAGAATAAGTCGGAAATTAAGACGGAAGTAAATGCGGACGGAAAGGTGACGCTGAACTCGAGGTTTTTGCTGGATACGTTAAATGTGCTCGGTGGAAAAGTGGTGAGTTTTGGATTCTCGAATAAGCTGGATCCGGTTGTGCTCCGGAGCGACGCGACGGCGGATTATGTGCATATTATTATGCCGCTGAAATCGTAAAGTTGTAGTACGGGGCTGTGGAAAATGGTGATTAGAAGTGTAAAACTCACGAATTTTCGGTCGCATGAGAGTTTTGTGCTTCAGTGTAATCCACAGACGACAACGATTATTGGGGAAAACGGCTGTGGAAAAACCTCAGTCCTAGAGGCGATTTATGAGGCTTTACAAGGGAAAAGTTTCCGAGCGGTGGATCGGGAGATTGTGCGGCGAGGGGCGGAGTTTTATCGGGTGGAGCTGGAATATGAAGATGGGCGGAAAGTGGTGGCGATATATGATGCTGGGTTGGCGAAGAAGGAGTTTTTGGCGGAAGATAAAAAGTCAAAACGGTTACCAAAGAAGGCGAAATATCCGATTGTCTTGTTCGAGCCGGATGATTTACATTTAGTTGGGTCGAGCCCGGTGAGTCGGAGGAATTATTTTGATCGGGTTTTTGGGCAGTTGTCGGAAAAGTATAATACGGCGCTACTTAGGTATAATAAGGCGCTCAGGCAGCGGAACGAATTGTTGAAGGACGAGGGGGTGCGGCAAGAGGATTTGTTTTCTTGGGATGTGCTTTTGACGCGGCACGGAGCGGAGCTTGCGGAGGCGCGGCGGGGGTTTGTCGAGGAGATAAATAAGAGGTTTACGGAAGTTTATCGGTCGATTGCGGAAAATGAAGATGAAGTTTTGTTGTCATATGAGAGTTCGGTGCGATCGGAAAGTGAGTTTTTGGCGCGATTGATGGCGGATTTTCCACGTGATTCCCTGCTCGGGCATACAAGTTTCGGAGTGCACCGAGATAATTATGAATTTATTTTTAATGGAGCGGGAGCGGACGGATCGGCGAGTCGGGGCGAGGTAAGATCGAGCGTGTTGGCGCTGAAGTTCATCGAGGCGGAGATGGTGGTGTCGGTTTTGGGGCGGAGGCCGGTGGTGTTGTTAGATGATGTATTTTCTGAACTCGATGAGACGCGGCAGAAATGTCTCGTGAGGAATTTTCAGGAGAATCAGATTATCTTGACTACTATAAGTAGTCAAGATAATCTTGCTAACTGCGTCGCTCTGGAGAAAAGGTAAACCTTTCCTTCTTTCGCTATCCTCGTTAGTTCAGATTATTATTACTTCTGTCGGAAGTAATAATATGTCTGGCTGCGTTGTTTTGAGTGAGAGGGTGGGGAGCGTTCACCGTCTTTTAATTATAGTGCGTCGTTTGGTGCGCGGCCCGGGGTTGGCTCGGTGCTGAGATTATTATACTCAATTGTGTAGTCGGATGGATTGAAGCCGAGCTTCCTGATTTCGTCTAGCGCGTTTTGTTCGTTGCCTCCGGTCTGATCATTGATAACTAAAACGATGTTGGTTTGATTGTCGGTAATCTTATAATTAATTGTGTAGTTAGTGTACTCGGAATAATTGTTTGAGTAGTAGGTAATATTGTATGGAAGTTGGTTGATGATAGGGTATTTTGCCGTTAAAGCTATGAGGGGATCGCCAGTAAAAAGATCTTTACAGTTAAATTTTGGATAAATTAAATCAGATTCTAGGCAGATAATTAGGCTAGAATATCCGGAAAGTTCTGCATCTTGATCTTTTTCATTAGACCACTGGAATTGACCGCGGTAGGATTGCTGCAGGGATGGGATGTCGATGATAAAATTGCCGTAGTGGAGTTTTGTTTTATCCGAGTAGCTGGATATCTCGGACCCATTTCGAATTTTGGCATCGTTGATTGCGCTTAAGTCGGTTTCTGGGTTATTTTCTTGTAGTATGTTGTATAGTGACGCGAAAACTGAGTCTTTAGTGTCTTGAGGGGCGTCTTTGTAATAATGTGAAAAATCGGTAATTTTAACTTGGTTTCCGTAGGGATTTTTATGGAAGATGCCACTAAGAAATATGATGCTGACTCCGATAATTATAACGAAGGTAATAGCTCCTGCGATTATGATAGGCTTGAGGCGATTTTCTTTATACATAAAATCCTTATTTATAACTTTAAAATACTGTCCGTGTAGGCATAAGTATAGGCGCCGTTTGTGTATTTATCGAGGTCTTGTTCAATCGAGGTGAGACCCCAACTTAATGGCGTGTCGTAGCCTTCTTGGCCGATATAGATTTTTCCGCGTTCTTCATCTATACCAAGCACAATACCTGTGTGACCGCATGGAGCGTTTCCGCACATGGTTGAGCCGCTGGCGACACTGAAGATGGCGTAAGCTCTGGGTATTGTGCCTCCATCTTCAAACCCAATATTTTTGTTAATTAGGTTCCTGACGACGTCGCGGCCGTTGCCGAAACCGGTAATGGATCCGACTGTAGTGTAACGGGCAATAAAATATTGGACGAAGGTGACACAGTTTCCTTTTGGCCCAGATGATGAACCGTGGGTACAGTATATATTCCAATCCGTACAAACTACATCGTTAACATATTCAGACATAAATGCATAGGCGTCTTCATAGCTCATACCTCCGGAAGTAAGGCCGCCACTGCAGGATCCGCCACCTCCAATTGATTCGAAAACGACATATGCCCCAAATGAGGTAGTAGTTGCGGTATCACTCCATTGTCCATCACCTACATACATGCCGGGCCAAGCTGGGTTCATACTGGCCTTGTTGGTTGGATCGCGCTCTGGGTCGTAGCGGTTCATGACATATACGGAGCCTTCTCCGTTGCGAGCCTCTTCTTGTGAAAAACCTAGTGCAATACCCTTATCTATATATTTTTGTGCAATACCGTTGTAACGAAAGAATAGGCGTTTAATTCCGCCACTGTCATTAAGGTCGAGATTTTCGCTGTTGGCGATATCGTTAAGAATACTAGCCATAATTTCGGTTTGGCGGGTAAATTCGGCATCGGAAATTTCTCCGGCTGGGAGGAAAGCGTTAGCATTGGTCCCTCCGCTCGTGTAAGAGTAGAGTTGATAGGCTCCTTGTCCATTACTAGGGTTTGAGCGTTTAAGGCTGTTCTCTTTGTAGTGAATTGCGGCAATAATTTGCCACGGAAAACCATATTGTTCGGCGGCCGATTCATAGAATGGTTGATTAGCGGTGAGAACCGCCATTTGTTGCTCGCCAAGGATATCCGCGCCAGAATAGTTTTGGCTAGTGCCGGAAGTACAAGAGACGTTGGCTCCGCTAGAATTATAGTAGTAAATCCCGTTTTTATTATAAAAATCGAGAGTGCTGTCGGAGAGAGCGGCTGAAGTAGGAAGGGTAAGGAGGAATGTTAGTATGACGCTGAGGCCGAGCTGGACGGCGATACGGATTTTTTTGTGAATTTTATGTATCATGCTGCGTAGCTCCGATTGCGGACATCGGCATAGATGATGTATTGATGTTGAGCGATGAGGGGTTGGTTTGGGTTGTTTTGTTGGTCGAAGTCTGGCGCGAGATCTTCGCGGAAGGCTTCGGCTACTTCATCGCCGTTCGGGGTTGGTTCGTTGTTCATAGCGATACGAGTGCTGGCGTCGTAGTCGTTGAGGAAGTTTGTGTATTCTACCAAGGCGATGAGGCCTTCGGCGTCATCTTTTGACATGCCGGAGTAGTGGGCGAGGATTCCGGATGGAGTGGTGTCAAGAGGATGTTCTTTCTCATAGGCTTCTTCGTAGGCTGTGACTGGGTTTTTAGAGTCTTCGTAGGCTCCCATTTGTTCGAGAATGCGCTGGTCTTCTACATAGCGCTGGTAATACTTCATTTCTGAATCCCACATGGAATTCTCTGAGCTGTTGACGCAGTTAGCGCCAGTTGCCCAGCCTTGGTTTACTGGATCAAGGCTACTGAGTCCATCAATAATACTGACGACGTCACTGACGATTGGGATACTATTAAGAATGGTGCTGAAGCCGCCGGCGCTGCTGCTGGCTTCTAGATTGCTAAGGATGCCGGAATCAAGAACGCCGAATGGAGAGTCGCGACCGTCACAGTAAGTGATATAACGAGCTAAGTTGGAGTCGTTGCTGATTTTACAGTTACCGTCACTATCGCAGTCGAGATTTGTTGTGTTGCCGCTGCCTTTTCCAGTTAGGACTGCGCCGTAAGTTGAGTCGTCCGGATCGAGTTCAATAGTGGAGAGGTCGGTGGTGGTGACTGGATTACAATAAATGTCTCCGACGGCACCGATTTCTTCTAGCGCTGGACAATCTCCGAAAGTCGTCATATAGGAGCTGTTTTCTCCTTCTGCGGAGGCTCTACCTCCGATGGACGCTAAGGCGGTGGAGGCTGTACGCATGAGAGATGTAATGCTGGTTAATTTTGTGGTAGCTAAGGATGGCGCGAGGCTGTAGGCGATACTGCCGAGGAAAGTGTTCTTATTTGTGACATCGAAGGGGCTTAAGTTTTTGCGATCGATTTCTGCGTCCATGGCGAGGACGGTGTTTGTGGCTTGATTGAAGGCGGTGGCGACGCTTTTTGATGAGAGAGACTGGCCACTGCCGGATCGACCAACCCTAGTATTAGCGGCGGAGGCACCTTTAGTGAATAGCTCGCCCGCTGGGATACCGGTTGCGGTTTCGAATACGTTAGTGAAGAGTGCTTGAGCAATAGTCGGGACTAGGAAGCCAACGGCGGCGTTGACGGCGGTGGCGATACCGACGTTGACGACGGTAGCCACGAAGAAGCTGCCGACGATCTTTGCGAGGCCGCCAGTACCAATTGTGACAGCCATGGAAAGGGCGGATTCGGCAATTTGGGTAAGTGCGCAGCCTGTAGCTGTAATGGTATTGAAACCGAGGAATTTTACAACTGCGTTAGTAGTACGATCTAGGGAGTAATTTTGAGTGGTTGCTTTTTGGGCTGGAGCGTCAGCCAAAACCATTTGCATACCATTAGACTGGAGCGGTGCGCCGGTAACATCTTCTTTGGATTCAGAGGAACCGTTGCTAAGCTTTTGGACCTGGGCGGTTGTGCTAGTGCTGAGGAAATTCATAACTTCATGATAGGCGGAGGTGTCGCCGTAGCCAGCTTTCATTTTGCTGATATTTTCCATGAAGCCCATGAAATAGTTAATAGATTGGTAGATTTCGTTGGCGGCTACGGCCATCGATATCAGATTGGCGACCTTTAGAACTGCGCAACTAGCATCGAGAATACCCGTGGCGGTGGCGGCTTTTTGGGCGAGCCCACTTACGAAAGACTTAGCTTGTATTTCCGCATCGGCTATACTGGTTCCAGATTTGTTTGCTCCTGAAACGTTGTCTACATCGGGGGTTTTAGTTGTTTCGGGAATTTTATTGCCATTGCCGTCTGTCTTATAGCTTCCGTCGGGGTTGGTTTCGTAGACTGTATTTCCGTTGGAGTCTTTTACTTCTTCTTGGTGATTACTGCCGGTTGAGAGGTTTGTGGTATTTCCCTCGAATTTCTGGGACATGGTTTTGTCAAAGGCTGCTAAGTCGGCATCGGCGTCATTAGTTTGCTTAAACCCACTAAATAAGTTGCGGCTGAGGCCAAGTTTTTGGTATATTTTGTTTGCGATGTCGTCGAAGAAGGTAGCAACGCGTCCGCGCTTGGCGCTGGAATAAGCATCGCGGAAGTCAACGTCGGAATGGTATTTATTAATGAAGTCGCTTGCGGAGATAGTTTCGTCATTCCATTTTAAGACGCGATTTGTGCCGGATCCTTCGACTTCGATACCGTAGCTAGCTAGGCGTTTCTGGAAGGAGTTGGACATATGCTTATATTTTTTAGCACCATACCAGGTGACGGTGGTTTGGTTCCCACCTTGGAGCATATATTTCATGATTTGTGGAGCACGGAGGGCATAGCTGGTATATTGGGTGTCGGTGGCTTCTGTGAACAGGGCTTCCATGGCGGGGCCAAGGAGTGAATTTGAACTCCCAAGGAAAGTTCCCCCGCCAATCAGAGTTAAGGCTATGGCAACAATGGCACCGATACCTTTTTTCTTACCTTTGACTTTAGTTTGGTTTGGTGCTTCTTTTCCATTGCCGGTATAATACGATTTTTCTGCGTTGTTGGTGAGGGCATTATTTTCTGCATCACGAAGATTAGCAACGGCGTCGTTGCCTGAACCGCTTTTGTCTGGAAGCGGATTGTTTGCCATAGGTTACCTTCGGGCGCCTCCGGGGCGGGTGGTGATGAGGGATTCTTCGGTTTCGGAAGCGATGATTTGGATATGGACGTGGTTGGCGCCGGCGAAGAAGAGGCCTTGGCCGACTGGGAAGTTGGCGAGGCGTTTCTTTTCTTCGTTGGTGAGCTTAAAGACATCGGAAAGAACATCGACGGCGGACGCGGATTGTTTCAGAAGGAGTTGCATGGAGGAGTTCGCGACGATAGCGCGACCCATTTTGCTACTCATAAAGTCTTCAACGTCCTGAGTGATAGTGGTGAGACCGAGGTAGTATTTGCGGGCGCGTTTGGCGAGGCTGAAGAGGAAGTTTGCGGAATCGTCGTATTTCATGAGCTGCCAGGCCTCATCGACGATGAGGAGGCGGCGTTTTTGGTCGGCGCGGACAATATTCCAGATGTGGGAAAGAATAATATACATAGCGACGGGACGAAGTTCGTCCTCGAGGTCACGGATGTTAAAGACGACCATTTGGTTGTTGATGTCGATGTTGGATTGTTGCGAGAAGATGCCCGCGAAAGTACCGGTCGTGTATTTGCGGAGGCGCTGGGCGAGCTGTGGGCCGGTGCCGCCCATGTGGAGGAGAGTATCGTAGAGATTGATGATGGTCGGCGGGGTGGCTTGGTGCGTAAGGGGGTCGCTGGTGATGCCGGCGCGAGCGTAAGTATCAATGAGGGCTTGGTCGAGGTCAGCCTCTTCGTTGGCGGTTAGAGCCGGGACGACTTGGCCGTTGGCGGCGACTTGGTTACCGCCAAGCATGAGGCGGAAGAGGCCGTGGAGGGTGACAAGATTAGCGCGGAGAGCGTCATTGGCATCTTCGCTATCGACGACTTTCGGGAGGTCGAAAGGGTTAATGCGGACATCGGAGTTGAGCGAGAGGCGAATATAGCTGCCGCCGACGGCGTCGCAGAGCTTCTGGTATTCGTTTTCTGGGTCGATAATGAGGATCTCGGCGCCGATCATCATAGAGCGAAGGGCTTCGAGCTTGACGGCGAAAGATTTACCAGCACCGGATTTCGCGAAGACGACGAGGTTGGCGTTTTCTAGGCTGAAGCGGTCGAAGATGACGAGGCCGTTGTTGTGCATGTTGATACCGTAGAGAATGCCCTTTTCTTGGGTGAGGTCGGCGGAAGTGAATGGGAAGCTGGTCGAGATGGCGCCAGTGTTCATGTTGCGGCGGATTTGGAGTTGGTCGGTACATTGCGGCATGGTGCTGTTCATTCCCTGCTCTTGTTGGGCGCTGGCGACTTTCGAGAAAATCATTTGTTGGCCGAGGAGGGTTTCGACTTTGTGCTGGACGAAGTTAAGTTCGTCGAGAGAGTCGGCCCATAAAGTAATATATAGACCAAAGCGGAAGAACTTTTCGGCACCGACTTGGAGCTTGTCGCGGAGTTCCTCGGCATCGTTGATGGCGGCTTCGATTTCTGGGTCACGGACTTTACCGCGTTCGGCATTGACTTGGTAACTAGCTTCGAGCTGGGTGACTTTTTTGCGGAGGTTTTTCATGACGACGGTGGTTTCGACAGGGTAGACATACATAGAAACGTCGAGGACTTCGTCGATGTTGATGAGGGAGGAAATCCAACCAGTATAAAGAGTGCGGGGATAGCCATAGACGTAGATGGTGCGACCGTATTTCGTGCCAAGACGGAAATAGCCGGAGTGGATTTCGATGGAGCTTGGGGAGATGAGATCGCGGAGGGTGGTGATGCCCTGTTCAAAGGCTTGCTGAACTTCGGCCTCTTCGGCGTGTTGGGATTGGATGGCGATTTCGGCGGCGGTAAGCTGTTTCGCGGCTTTATTTTTTCTAGGCATTTGGTTTTTCTCCTTTACGAACATAAGTGGTGGCGAGTTTAGAAAAGTCGACGAGCGGTTCGCGGACGGCGGTGTCGGGGTTATTGAAGTTGTAATACAATTCACTTAACTCGCGGGTGTTGAGACGGACGGACTGGATACCGATCTGGAAAAGACCGGAAACAACTGATTCGACGCGGTTATTAAGTTCGTCGACGGCTTTGTTGTAAGTGTCGCGATTGATGCGGGTGACTTCGGGGGCTTTTTTGCCGAAGGTTTTGAATAAGTTCTTGGTCTGGTTGACGAAGGCTTCGGCGTCGGCAGAGCTGTAGTATGGGATGACGACGAAGAAAGATTTGTCCATGATGTTTGCTTCTTGGGAAAGGAGGTCGATGAAGTTGATGTAATCATCCATGAGAACGCCGAGGAGCATGTTGTCGTTGTTGCGACGAATAGTAGTCAGACGGTCAATGTAAGGCCCGATGTCGACGCGTTGGGAGCGGACGAGAATCTGGACATTGAAGTTCAGAGAGTTTAAGAAGTTTTGGTAGCTATATTCGACGCCTTCGCGTTCTTGTTCGGACATGAGGTCGAAGTTGATAGATTGGCAAGCGACGACGGCGCGGAAAGAGCCGTCTTTCATGATGACGAGACCGTCGCGAAGTTCGGAAATGAGAAGGGTGGATTGGGTGGAGATGGGATTTTCGATGACTTTCGGGGCCTGGGCTTGGCCGGAGAGGGCTTGTTGGCCTTCTGGGGCGGTGCTGGCGAGGGTTTGGGCGCCAGCAGTATTCATGGCAGCTTGTTGCTGAGTGAGAACTTGTTGTTGGTTGGTGCCGGATTGATACATCTGAGATTGGGCAAATTGTTGGCCAGGTTGGTAACCCATGGGTTGCGGATTTTGTGGCGTGTTTGCTGGGGGCATGTTTCCGGCGGGCGGCATTGGCATATTAGCAGGCATAGGAGGCATGACTGGCTGAGGCTGAGTCCCCTGCTGGGCGGGAACGTTGAATTGGCCTGGATTAGTTTGTGGGTTCATGATGTTGATGGCTCCTTAATGCTTCTTAGTGTAGTGATACGTAAACTTCGCTTTCGTTTTCTTCGCGGATGCGGTCGGCGGCTTTCTGGACGTCTTCGGTGGGTTGGGGATTGGGCTGCTGGTTGTTTTGTGAGTTTGTGGAGAAATCGACGGGTTGTTGATCCATGAGAGGATCGTAGGCAGGGATGCCGGCACTGGTAATGGGGGCTTGGGTTGGGAGATCGGGCTGGATGACGACGGGGGATTCGAAGCCGGAGGTGGTGGCGGGAATACCGGAGGCGGTTAAGTTATTGTCATTGTTGACGCCAAAACCAGCACGGGGCTGAATGACGCGTTGGCCGGGGAGCTGGATCATATTATTCTTGGCGATAGTATTGTCGTAGTTATATTCGGAAGTTTCAATAGCATTACGCATTTGATCGACGACAGCGGCACGGCGTTCCTGCTGTTGCTGGACCATAATGTTGTTGAGATTATAATTATCGCTGCGGTTAGCGTCGAACATGTCGGTTGTGTTATAAGCTTCGGCGTAGAATTCGTCTTTCATGGTGGTACTGGCGTTTTTGATGGCGTGGCCTTCGGAGTCGACGATTTCGGCTAAGAATGAGAGGCGATGGCTGGCTTCTTCGCTAGAGAGGTCGCGAGCACGGGAGGCTTCGACTTGTTTCGGAGCGGTGATCAAGATAGTCGATTCGCTTTGGCCGGGGAGCCAGTAGCGCTTGTTGGGCTTTGTATAGAAAGAAAGGAGCGCGGCGAGGTAAGTTTCCATCGGCTGATCCTTTTTCAGAGGAAGAGCGAGGGCGCCAAAAAAGATCATAAATGGAACAGGAATAACAGCAAGAAGTGGGAAAAGTTGGAAAAGCGCAACGGCGAGCATGCCGCATCCAAAAACAATCATCAGGTAGATAAACTGACGGAAGCTAAACGGCCCAAGTAACTTATCGTCCGCCTCAACGTCCTGCGGAACTTTGTATGTTGCCATATATATTATTATACATTATATATGGCAAAAGTGGGAAGGATTTTGTGGGTTAGTTGAGTTAGTGAGCTGAGCGGTAAACAAGGTCGATTGCAGCTTGTTGGAGGTCATCGATAAGCTCGCGTTGCCGCTGGTAATAGTCTGCAATTTGACTAATACCGTCTTCGGTGGAGCCTAGTTGCCGTTCTTTTTCGGATAGGTAGTAGATAATATCTTGAAGTTCACCAAGAATGTAATCATCATTGAGGGTTTCGACGGTTTCGAAGTATCCGGTTAAAGCGTCGGCAGCTTGTTCGAGCGATGAAGCGTATTGGCAGTAAATGTTGATATTAGTAGTGATGTTTTGAATATTGTTTCGCTCGGCGTAGTCTTGCTGGGCTTCTATGCTACGCATGAGGCTGTCGTAAGTACTATCGACGCCTTGACGGCCGGATTGCGGGCGAGGTGGATATGATCGGCCGCCACTGCCACCGGGGATATTTGAATTACTGGGTTGTGCGCTAGTGCTAGGGTTGCCTTGGAGGTTTTGGACTTGAGATTTGGCGGCGCGATACTTGTCTTGGAGGATGCGCGGATCGTCACCGGCAAAGAAGTCTTGGTTTTTGGTGCCAGCGCCAAGGATGTCTTCGAAGCTGGTGCTTGGATCCATGTTTTTGGTACCAACGTCGGTGAGGGTGTCGATGAGTTTCTTGAGAGCTTCGAGCGTATCTGGCTTTTGGTTTTCGAGGACGCCTGGAGACATACTACGATTCATCATGCCAGCAAGTTTGACGGCAGCCTTTGGCAAGATATTGTGTTTAATGTAATTCTTGCGGTCTTCGAGAGTGGCTTCACTAGCGCTAACTTCTTGCCAGACGGGACTACCATTTTCGTCTTGACTAAGGCGGAAGCCCTTAAGGGCTTGGCCATTGACGTTGCGATAGTTCATAACATCAGAATCTGGGAAGAAGAATTCGAAGGCGCTGACGCGATTGCCATTGTTGTCGAAGAGTTGTTCGTCATAGATTTTCTTGAAGTTTTGCTCGAAGAGCTGGTCATCGACACTAGAGAGAAGCATGCGCCAGGTATCAATAGCGTAGCCATCGTTTTGGAGGAATGGGCCAGCTTTGGAGGCGACGCTGAGGCTTTGGAGGTTAGCGATATTATATTGGCCGATAGATGTGACGTAACCCATATTGGTTTGGGCGGTGATCATTGGCGTAACTTCAGCAGCGTGTTCTTTGTACTTGCTAGCTAACATAGCAGCGGTAATGGTGCTATGATAGCGGCGCAGAATACCGGTCTGTTCTTCTGGAGCATGCTTGACGCCGATTTGTGTGAGATAGCGGCGGTTGATTGGGTCGCCGATATTGATATCGTCTGTGAGCAGCTCTTTCATATAGCCAGCATCATCTTCGTAAACGCGCTGAATAAGTTTATTATTGTCGTCGGTAATATCGAAGTACCGGATGCGTTTATAGGAAGCTTTTTCGTTTGCGGAAAGAGCGTCGTATTCGGCGCGAGTGAGTTCTTTGCTACTGTCTTTGTCGACCCAGATATAATCTTGCCATTCGTCATAGTGTTCGCCTGGCAGTAGTCGGTGTTGGATGTTTTCAACGACCTTACCGTCTTTATTGGTGGCAAAACCGTCGTCGGTCATGCCGGCTTTATCATAGACCATGGCACGGAACTGTGGCTTTTTGATGCCAAATTTATTGATGATGATGCGGGCTTCGCTGCGGCGACGTGATTCAATTTGAGCGTTACCGACAATAACTTGGCCCATGATTGAGGCTTCGCCAGTATGCCCGAGACTGCCGGCGGCGCCTTTAATGAGGCGATTGAATTGGTACGGGTTGGTGTCGTGATTGGTGGTTGCGTCCATATACTGGCTAAGTAGCCATTCTTGGTCGGCTTGAGCTTCATTTGCAGTTAGAAATTGCTGCTTCATGGTGTTGAGGTAGGCTTCACCGTGGGCATCAGAAAGGCGGCTGGCGCCGGAGCCGGAGAAGTGGCGGCCGTAGGCGGAAAGCGTATTACGATAGGCAGCATTAGCGACGCCAACGCGGGTCTCATAGAGAGCTGCGGTTTTGGCGTTCTTGGTGTAGCGGTTGGCGCGTTTCGACCAGGTGTCGTTGCCGTCCTTATCGACCCCTGTGCTAGAGGAGGCGGTAATGAGGGCGCGTTCATGGGCTTTACCGTGGCGGATTTCGAGTGAGTTCTTGGTGTCGAGTTCACGGAGTTCGCGGCGGTAGTCGAGGTAGCGGCGGAGTTTGGCACCAGGCATCATGGAATTAGCGAGGTAGCGTTGGCGGTTAAGTTCTTTGTGGCTGAGGGACCAGCCGGCGATACCGCGTTCGGCCGGAGCGGCGAGTCTGCGCAGGCCGGCGTTGAGGGTGCCGAGGATGGTGCCGGACATTTTCATGAGCGACCAGGAGAAGACGAGCGGGAAAATTTGGACGGCGATGCCGAGAATGAGGCCGAAGCCGTCGTGGGCGGAAGTGATGAGCGCCCAACCGGCGAGTTGAGAGGCGCCGAAGAGGAAGCTGAACATGGGGTAGAAAATAAGCATCTGGAAGAGGAGTTGCTTCCATTTTTGGAACCATTTTTCGGTGTTAGGGAGGAGGTAGGCGACGAAGGCGAGCGGAGAAACCATGATGAGGAGGGCGACGAGGGCTTGGCGAGCGGCGATGGTCAGGAGACCGGAGACGATGGCGATAACTGCACCGAGGAGGACTGGAAGGAGCATCCAGAAGAGCGCGGCACCACCGCCGGTCGCGCCGATGGCGATACCAGCGATGCCGACGCCGGAAATGATTGAGGTGATGATTTCGCCGAGAGGGACGTTGGCGATTTCGCTAGCTTGGCCATTGGCGATGACGGATTGCTGAATACCGGTAAAGAATTCGCGGAGAGTGGACCCGATAATATTACTGAGGTCGACGGCGAGAGAACAGATGACGAAGCTGAGGTTGACGAGGACGACGGCGATGATAAGGCGAGGAAGGATGCGTTTGACGCCGTAGTTGTTGATGCCAAAGCCGGTGAGTTGAGAATAAATGACGATAAGGAGGAAGATGACGAAGACGATGTTGGTGATGTTGCGGGCGTATTGCCAGACGAGGTAGATGGGCGAGTTGGCTTCCATACTAAGGGGTGGAACGACAGAAAGACCATCTACAACGTTGTAGATAGCATCAATGAATTTGGCGATGACACCGGTGGTCGGACAGACAATCCAAGCGAGGGCGCCGACTTGGTCTTCGCAGGTGTTAGGTTGGTCTTCTGTGTCAGGGTTTTCTGGGTTGTCGGGGTTATTTTCTTCGTTGCCCGGCTGGATATTAATATTGCCGCCGGAGGTATCGCCGTCTGGGGCAATATTGATATTGCCTCCAGAAGTGTCTCCGTCAGGAGTAATATTAATGCCAGGGTTATTATTTCCTGTGTTTTCATCGTTCGGTTGGATATTGATGTTCCCTCCGGATGTATTATCGTCGGGCGTGATATTGATTCCTGGATTGTCGTTTTCGACGGCGTAAACGTAAGAACTGGGAGTATTCATGAAAACGGTAGCAAAAATTGTGCCGAAAACCAATAAGATGGCGGACACAATCCTTGTAATTCTCGCAGTTAGGTTTTTCATGATAGACTTCCCAATAGACCCTATTTCAGGGCATACAACCATTATATCACACATAAGCGCTTTAGTCAATACTATTTTTCGGTGAAAAATAGTATTGCTACCTGCGTTGCTCAAGAGAAAAGTAAACGTTTTCTCTATTTGCTATCCTCGGCAGGGCGACCTTTTTCTTCGAAAAAGTGTTGCTACGGGGCGGTGTCTCGGAAAAGGTAATAAATTGTCTTTCCCTCGGCTTCTATCGCAGAGCAATTCTTTTTTCTGGAGTTTGGGATATTGGTTTTTTGCGGGAATAATGATAAGATAGTGGTATGAGACAGAAGATTTTGGGATTTCTTGGGGCGGTTTTGGTTGGAATTAGTTGTTTTGCGGGGGTTTTGACGGTGTCTGGTGCGACGGCTGAACCGGCGTGGGCTGAAGTGACGATAACGACTGGTGGCACGGATAACTGTGCAAAGAATTATTTGGGCTTTCGGCCGTGGTTTTATGATACGTCTGGTAAGATTTGTAGTGGCGGGAATATAGTTCAGCCGGATAAAAATGATCAAGATGCGATTACGGTGTTTGTCTGGACGATTATTTTGAATATTACGTTTGATTTGACTTTGGCGGTGGGATATATTGCTGTGGCAATGGTGATTTACGGCGGGTATTTATATATTATGGCGCAAGGTGATCCGGGTAAGGCGGCGAAGGGCCAGCATACCTTGGTGTCTGCTGTGATTGGTGTGGTAGTTGCGATGGGGGCGTCGGTGATCGTGAACACGGCGCAGGTGATTTTAGGCTTAAACAATGGCGTGCCGACGACGGTGAGTACGACAACTCAGATTCAAAATATTTTCTCGTGGGCATACTCGATGGCGGGGCTAGTTGCTGTAGTGTTTATTATTAAAGGTGGGGTAGAATATATGATTTCGCGGGGTGATCCAGGGCGAGTGCAGAAGGCGACGCGTAGCTTGGTTTATGCAGTGGTTGGGTTGGTGATTGTGATTTTAGCGGCGGTAATAACGAGTGTAGTAATGGGGGCGATTGGAGAGGCATTGTAAATGAAAAAGATTGGATTAGTTTTAGCGGGAGTTTTGGCGTTGGCCGGGTTGGTTATGCAGTTTGTGGCAGAGCCGGTTTTGGCGGTGAACTCGGATATCTGTAATGGCCCGTTTGATGATGAACAGAAGGCGGCGGCAGGGTGTGGGACGCAAAAAAGCGCAGGAGCGGTGGCGACGACCATTATTAATGTAGTGTTGGGGTTTTCTGGAGTGATTGCGGTGGGTGTAATGATTTATGGTGGCTTTTTGTTCCTGAGTAGCTCGGGGGATGCGGGTAAGGTGAAGCGAGGGCAGGATGCGATTAAGTATGGGTTAATTGGGCTTGTCGTGGCGTTGCTTGCGTATGCAATTGTGGCATTTGTGAGCATGGCGATTTCTTGATGATTTCGTGGCGTTTTCGGGGAGAAAATGCTAGACATTTGAAGGTTCGTGTTGTATTATAGGAAGTAAGAGTAATTAATAAATAAGGGAGAATTATGAAGAAACTTATTTTTAACATTTGCGCGGTGGTGATGACTATGCTTGGTTTGGGTGGCGTTGCGGCTTTGTCGCCAGTTGTGGCTGAGCCTGCGTATGCTGTCACTAACAACAGCTCAGTCCAGGACTGGGTGAATGAAGCTGGTGGAACTGATGCTACTGGGTCTAGTGAGGGCTTAATGGGGATGATTAAGAATATTATTAACATTGTGCTTGGTGTGGTTGGTATCGTTGCAGTTGTGATGATGATTATGGGCGGTATTAGCTTCATTACTTCTCAAGGTGATGCTGGTAAGGTTACGAAGGCTCGCAATACTATCCTTTATGGTGTGGTTGGTTTGATTGTAGCTTTGCTTGCGTTTGCGATTGTTAATTTTGTGTTGACTAACATCGCCTAGTTAGGATATCGAATGAAACTTAAACAAGCTATTTTGTCGATTATTGCTTTAGCTGGCTTGAGTGTTTATCTACTGACGACAGGGACGGCCTATGCGGCCGTCACTTGTCCAGATGGGACTATTCATGTTGGTCAGTCGAAGCCAACTTATGCGGAGTGTAATATTGATTCAAGTGCGACAACTGATGATTTGTTGGGAACTGTGAAGAACGTGATTAATGTTATCCTTGGTATTTTGGGGGTTGTTGCGGTTGTCGTGATTATCTTGGGTGGTTTTACGTTTATTACTTCTCAGGGGGATGCTGGGAAAGTAATGAAAGGCAGAAACACTATTCTTTGGGGGGTGGTTGGTTTGATCGTAGCGCTTTTGGCGTTTACGATTGTTAATTTCGTGTTGAGCGGCGTGTTTAGTTCTAATAACTCGGCGGGTGGTGGCAATATTAATATTCAACCTGATAGCAACGGTGGCGGGGGTGGGAATATCAATATCCAACCTGGCGGTAACGCCGGTGGGGGTAATGTCAATATTCAGCCTAGTGGCAATAATAATGCAGGGGGCGGGAATGTCAATATCCAACCCAATTAGTAGCTGTCGTTAGGGGAAGGAGAGGGTAGGCTTTGTGTTCTCTTGCAAAGCCTATTTTTTGAATTGAGAAGATAGGCGTTTGGATGTTAGGGCGTAGCTGCGAGACTTAATGGGTGTGAAACTAAACTCCGCCCGGAGGGCGGAGTTTAGTGTGTGAGTAACGACGACGCGTAATCTATTGGATGGCAATTTTCTTCGGAGCGTCTTGTTGTTCCTTTTCGAAGGAGATGGTGAGGACGCCGTCTTTGAGCTCGGCTTTGACCGTGCCTTCTTCTTCTTTCACGGGAACAGGGAGAGCGATGGTGCGAGAGAATTCGCCCCAGTAACACTCTTGAATGTGCCAAGCGGTGGTATTTTCATCTTCCCCGCCGCTTAAAATGCCGGAAATTGTCAGGATGTTGTCGGAAATCGTCACGTTTAGATCTGACTTAGAAATGCCAGCCGTGCGAGCCTTAACAACTAGTTTGTCTGCGGTTTCGTAGACATCTACAGCGAGTTGTCCTGGAAAATCGTCGGTATCTTCCCACCCATCATTTACCCCCGGATCTGATGGTTCATCAACGTTGAGGATAGCCTTTTCATTTCGGTCGATGACTGGCGCCGGTTCGGCGTCATCGAGGAATGCACGAGCTAAATCGTCTTCCATCAGCATATCGGCATCATTAGTGCGAGCCATTGCTTGAATTACCTCCGTTATATTGTTATGCTTTATTATAATGGTATTTTGTAGTAAAATCAATAGTAATTGTGAGTTTCATTGTAAAAAATACAACAAAATGGGGACTACTTGACCTGGTTTGTCCGCACACCTGTAGGGGTTGTGGACGACTGGGAGCGGTACTTTGCGAGTGTTGTAAAAATAACATAAAATCGACGCGTGAGGCGATTTGCCCGCTCTGTAAGCGTTCGGTTGCGATGAGGGCGGGAAAATGTCCGGGCTGCGGCGTGACGCGCGGAGGTGAGTGTACGGAGGGGCATGATGGCAGAGTGGGGCGGGATTGGATGTGTTCGGACTGCGAAGTTCCCTTTTGCTGGTTGGGCGTGGTGGGTTGGCGCGAGGGCGCGCTGGCGAAGTTGGTTAAGGATTTTAAGTATGAGTCGGTGCGGGCGGCGGGAGAAGTTTCGGTGGACTTCTTAGATGAGCGGATCCCGAAGGATTTTGGGTTTTTGGTTTTTGGTGTGGGCGATGCTGGTGAGGTTGCGATGAAGGAAGGTGGCTTGGAGGTGGTGGTTGTGCCGTTGCCGACGATTGGGCGGCACGTGCGGGAGCGAGGGCTGGATCATACGGCGATTTTGACGAAGAAATTGGCGAAGCGAAGGAGGTGGAAATATGAACGGGTGCTAGGGCGGGCGACGGATGTGGTGCAGGTGGGCACGAAAGCGGCGGAGCGGAAGGCGCAGGCGGAGAAGACGTATGAGGTTGTGCGAGAGGTGAGTGGGGAGAAGTTGTATTTGTTGGTGGATGATGTGTGGACGACGGGTGCGACGATGCTAGCAGCGGAGAAAACGCTTAGGGAGGCGGGCGCGAAATGGATTGCCGGGGTGGTGCTCGCAACGGGGAGAGGTGAAGAGGATGCGAACTAGAGGCTGACTTATCGATGGAGCAGCGAAGGGGCGTTAGGGTTGACTTGCGGGACAAAAAAGACGCCCCGGAGGGCGCCTTTGAGGTGTTTTTACCTTAAGCTATGAATCGAGTGATTATTTGTAAGGCGGCTTCGTCGGTTTCTGGGGTGCTGTAGCTGCCGATGGTGTTCAGGACGAAACGGACGATGGCGTAAGCGAGGACGGCGATGATAAGACCGATAATAGCGTAGAGAATGGTGTTCTTCGCATCGGTGATTTTCTTGCTGTCGCCGCCGGAGATAATGTAGCGGACGCCGCCCCAGATGAGCATGATGACAGAGAGGGCGCCAACGATGGCGAGGGCGATGCTGGTGAGCTGGGTGAAGACGCCATTGTCGCCGATGAGTTCGGCAGGCATGCCTTCGGCGCGGGCGATTTCTGCACCTTCTTGAACGGTGAGAGCCATGGCTTTACCAGCGCAAAGCGTGAGGCAGGCGCCGATGCCAGTGATGATTTGTAGAACATTTTTCGCAAACTTCATTTGATTTTCTCGCAGTTATATGATAATGAATTACTTGTATATATTATAGCACAAAAGTCGAGGAGAAAAATGTTTTTGAGGGATTTTGTTGTAAAAGGTGTGTCTTGTGGTATAATGGGGAGTATCTGGAGGGTTACCCAAGTGGCTGAAGGGGACGGTTTGCTAAATCGTTAGTCTGGGGAAACCTGGAGCGGGAGTTCGAATCTCCCACCCTCCGCCAGGAAGGAAAAATTGTCACGCTTGCGTGGCGATTTTTGCTTCTCCGCTAGAAGAAGCAGGAGATTTGAACTCGAGTTCGTTATCGAGCGAAGCGAGATTACCTTCTCCCACCCTCCGCCAAACGAACTAAAATGGGCTACTTTACAAATTCTATCGGCGTTCGCTCGCCATTAGGCGCGCTTCGCTAGATAGAATTCAAACTAGCTTTTTTAATTCCTGTTTGATAAAGATGTTTTTGTTTGCGGGATTTTGAGTGAAAAGTGAGTGGGGTATGGTAGAATATAGTTATGGCTACGAATAATTCGAAGAATTCTTCAAAAAAGGTGGCGGAGGCGAAGGTCGTCAGGGAGGCTCCGGGGCGAGGACAGACGGACATTAGCTGGGAAGCCGAGGAATATATTGTGCGCGACAAGACGACGTGGTGGTATGTTGGGTTGGTTGCGGTGGGGTTGGTTTTGTCGGGGATCTCGGTGCTTTTACAATGGTGGAGTTTCTTGGCGGTGGTGATTTTGAGCGTGATTGCGCTAATGATTTATGCGATGCGGCCGCCGCGAATTTTGCGTTATTCCCTGTCAAACAAGGGGTTGAGCGAAGGAGATAAACTTTATAATTATAATGATTTTAAGTCATTTGGTCTTTTGCATGAGGAGTCGCATTTTGCGATTGTGTTGACGCCGCGGAAGCGGTTCTCTCCGCGGGTGACGGTTTATTTTCCGGAGGCGCAGGGGGAGGAGATTGTGGATGCCTTCGGAGCGAGGCTGCCGATGGAAGAAGTGAAACTAGATATGCTAGATAAACTAATAAAGTTCTTGCGAATTTAGTTTTTGTGATATAATAAGTAGTATACGTTAATGTAAATAATAAATGGTGGGAGACGATATGAACCAAAACCGTAATAAAGATAATGATTTGCAGCGTGCGATCGACGAAATCACCCAAAAGGGTGGTTCGGCTGGTGGTCCGAAACCATCGAATGCTTCGGCTCCAGCAGGTCAGCCATCAATGATGCCGCCAGCGGGTCAGCCAGGCGCGATGCGCTTGCCGCAGACTCCGGCTGCTCCACAGATGGGTATGCCGACTGTTCCACCGATGGGTGGTGCTGGTTTTGGTCGCTCGATGGGCGGTTATGGTTCCGGTTCTGATATTTCTAAGGTTAAGGAAGCGGCGCTCAAAGAGCTCTTCCCGATTATGGATCGTGTTGAAGTTGATCCAGAGAAGCGCTTCATGCTCTATCAGGAAATGTTGAATACGATGCGTGATAAGGCGGTGATTGCGCCGGCTTATGAAGCTGCTCGCCAGATTCGTGATGATAAGGTGAGAGCGGATTCGTTGCTCTACCTCATCAACAGCATCGACGAAATGTCGCTCTAAAGTCTTTGGATAGGAAAAGCCCCTCGCGGAATGCGGGGGACTTTTTGGGGTTCGCTAGTTTTGGACAGTTTTGGGTGGATTGTTGAGGTTTTTATGGGGTTGGGCTGGAATTGCTCCTGGACGGGTTGGAGTTATTCTTGGATGGGGAGGTAGACAAGCTCGTCTTCGGCGGCGATGCGGGAGAAGATGCTATAGAGGTAGGTGGCGCTCAGGACGACGGCAAGACCAGCGTCGTAACTGGCAGTAACTTCGGCGCCATCGGGGATGGGCTGGTTGCGGTCAGGGTTAATGAGGTAGAGAAGGTCGCGGATGACGTCGCGGGAAATGAAGGCTTGGTGCTCGGGGAGAGCGATCTTTGGGGAATAGCTTGGAAAGAAAGTATAGCAGAGGATGGCGCGCTGAAGGCGTATATCTTCCCCGTTGGTGGTGGCGCGTGCAGTCATTTCCTGAAGGAGACGTTTGGCGCCGGCGCGGGTCAAGAGTGGTCGGCGGCGACCGAGGTGGTTGGGGAGGCTGAGAGTGCGGAAATAATAGACGAGCCGGTGGTGTTTCTTGAGGCTTTGATAGGCGTCGAAGATTTCCGTGTAGGAGAAGCTGAGGTGGAGCTCGCAATAGGGGTCGTTCTGTTTGTTGATGCCGTTGTAGGCGTAGGGGAGGACGTAGTGAGTGGAGAGACTGTAGGCGTCGGCAAAAACGTCGCGGCTGGAGGTGTTGTCGTCTCCGATGACGTAGCGGCCGGAGAGGTGGTTGATGATGAATATGGAGGCAATACTGAGAATACCGGTACCAACTATGGTTGTAGCCAGATACGTGATGATGAGCTGGATGACCCTCCAAATGCGCGCACTTGATCCGATGGGCTCTCCGGTGGAGCGTATAGTCTCGCCGATGAGAAAGGCGATGAGTAGGGATAGCAGGAATGAAGCTGTAATGACAAGGAAGCAGTTTAGGCGGGGAAAACGGGCGGTTTCGGACAGGGGTTTCATGGGGTTTCCTCCTTTGAAATTGTGGATTTTTGGTGAGTGGGGATGGTTTATGAGGGGCTGTGTACGGGTAGTCAGAATACCAAAATAGCGAATTGAAAAAGTGCGCGGTATCCTGAAAGAGGCCGTGTTATCTTTCTATTGTAGCACAGGTTATGCTTTTTGTCAATACGTAGGCCATGAATTGGCCAAATGCTGCTAGATATGCCGATGAAAAAGCCCCTGGGCGGGGCTTTTCGGAAACTTGGTTGGCCTAGATGTCGAAATTGCCAGTAGCGTTGACGGCACTATAGAGGGTGTAGTAGTTGCCGTCGGCGCGTTGGGCGATGGATTCCATGCCGCAGCCAGGGCCGGATTTTGCACAGGAGGAGCCGGAGTAGAATTTGATAACGTTGCTGATATTTGGGAGTTTACCGTAGGAGCGGAAGTTTTCTTCTTTGGCAGCTTTGGCTAGAGGGATATACTCGACGGTGCCGTCCTCCATGAGATAGAAGAGGACTTCGTAGCCGACGGCTTGGCCGAAGCCGGTGAGGAGGATGTCAGTGGGCTTGCCGGAGAGACCAAGGTCGGAAATGTTTTCTGTGCCGGTCTTGGAGGTGGTGAGATATGGGTAGTATTCTTTGATACGATCCCAGTTAAGGGTGAGGGTGGTTTGGTTGGTTGTAAGGTCGAGGCCAACACTAAAGGCGGAATTGGAGCTGTCGAGGGAAGTGCCGATGCTGTAGGTCATGTCGTATTCGCTATCAAGCGGTTTCTTGCTGCCGAGGACGAGGCTGCTGGGGACGGATGCGAGGATTTTGTTGCGGATTTCCGAGGTGATTTCTTCGGAGTCGTCGGGGGTTTCTGGGCCGTCATCGGGGTTGTCGGTTGGCTCATCTGGGGTGGTTGGGGTTTGGCTGGAAAGTTGGTTTTTTAGGCGAACGATTTCGGAGTCTTTGTCGGAGTTTTGGATGCCGAAGAAAACGCTGGTGCCGATGCCGGCGAGGGTGAGGACGGAGAGGATGAGGACAACCGGGAGAAGTTTGTTCTTAGGCTTGTTGATTTTAGATTTCATGATGGGTGAAGTCATAGGAGCGGGAGCGGTATCAGGAGCGGTTGGGGTTTCGGAAGGGGCTGAGGCTGATGGGGTTTCTGGGATGGTCGGTTCAGATGGGGCGGTCGATGTGGATTCGGGGGCCGTAGAGTTGTTGGTTGGTTCGGTTGGGGTTGTTTGAGGTGTGGAGGCGTCGGGCGTGGTTGATGCTTCTGGCACAGTTTGGCTGTTGGGGTTGTTAGAATTGTTGAGATTGGGGTTTTCTTCGGGCATAGTTCCCTTTCTTTTGAAGTGTTTATGTTTAGATCTTTGAATATATTATAGCATAAAGTGAAGAGCGTGGTGATATAATGGAAATAATAAACATAAATGGAATGAGATATGGATGATGAGTTTAATAATAAAAATATGGTTGGTTCGGAGCGAGATGTCGTAGAGGTAGCTGCCGCGACTGGCTTGGTTGGTGGGGATGCTGATTCTAAGAAGAAGCAATTGGGGTGGAAGATCGCGGTGGGTGTGTTAGCGTTAATAGTGGTGGTTCTGGCTGGGACTTTAGCATGGTGTATGTTGACGAGAGGGGATTCTGAGGGCCAAGGCGGTGCGTCTGGAGGTGATGATGCGACATTGGATGGTTCTGAAGATGCCGAGGGTGATGCTGAAGAGTTTTTGAAACAGGATGAGGCAGTAAGAGAGGTAGTCGCGGCGATAAAAGAGAAGGCTTTGGAGCTGCTGGATCCGTATAAGCTGGTCGATAGTATCTATGATGTAGAGGTGCCATACAAGCCAGAGGGATTTTTGACGGCGATTCAGCTAAATCGGGGGTATGGGGTTAAGGTGGAGGATTCCGTGAACCCGACGTTGCCGGAGAAGATTAATAGCGTGGATTGGGTGACGGAGTATGGTAATGTATTGAAGGAGCGGGGGTTTGTGGATACGGGGGAATATTATACGCTTTCTAGCGCGGTACATAGCGGAGGGTCGTTGTTCGTAAATGAGGAGAGCGGCGTAGTTTGTATGGTGGAGGATGAGCCGCGTTTGGATTGTAGTCATAAGGATTGGTATAATAAGGCAGATGCGGAGTTGACGAATGAGTTAGCTAAGGTATTTGAGGCTGCGACAGGAGAGGAAGTGGGGTATTTGGTGGCGACGGTTGAGAGTATCCAGAATAGCTCGGTGGCGCCGTATCAGAGGATTTATGTGGGCCGAAGCGGATATAGGTCAAGTTTCTACCGGGTGAGCCCGGACGCGGAGTGGGTGTATTTTGCGAGTGGGCAAGATGGGCCAGCTTGTGCCGAATATAATACGGAAGACTTGAAGAAGGCGTTTGCGGGGACGCGGTGCTGGGGTGAGGGAGAGTATTTAGAGGTTGAGCCGTAAGGGAGCAGTTGAAACGGAGTACATAAAAACTCCCCGTTGCCGGGGAGTTTTTAGGGTTATGGCGTAACTTTAGTACATGCCGCCCATGTCGGGAGCAGCGGGAGCTGCTTTCTCGGGGATGTCGACGATGAGGGCGCCCATGGTGATTGCGGTGGCAGCGATACTGGTAGCGCTCTGGACGGCTTCTTTTGTGACTTTTGCTGGGTCGATGACGCCAGATTTTTTGAGGTCGATGAGACCTTTTTCTGGCTCCATGACGTTAATTCCCTGACCTGGCTTTGCCTTCTCGACTTCGGCGAGGAGCGCTTGAGAGTTCAGGCCGGCGTTTTCCATGATATGGATAAACGGAGCTTGGAGGGCTTTCTTGACGATTTTCGCACCGTCGGTGTCGGCTTTGAGGTTGCTTGCGAGGTTGACGAGGGTGACGCCACCACCGGTGACGATACCTTCGGCAAGAGCGGCTTTCGTAGCAGCAACGGCGTCGTCGACGCGGAACTTTTTCTCGTCGATTTCGGCTTCGGAGGCGCCACCAACTTTGATGACGGCGACTTTACCGAGAAGGGCGGCGGCGCGTTTCTCGAGCTCTTCGCGGGCGTAATCGGATTTCTCAAGTTTGGCTTGGGACTGGATGAGGGCGATGCGATCTGCGACGGCTTTCTTGTTGCCAGCACCTTTGATGATAGTGGTTTCGTCTTTGGTGGCGAGGACTTTGTCACAGGTACCGAGGACTTCCATGCCGACTTCTTCGAGCTTCATGCCTTTGTCGCTGGAAACGACGGTGGCGTCGGTCAAGATGGCGATGTCTTCCATGATTTCCTTGCGGCGGTCGCCGAAGGATGGGGCTTTCAGAACGAGGGTATTGAAGACGCCTTTGAGCTTGTTTAGGACAAGGACAGAGAGGGCTTCGCCAGAAACTTCTTCGGCGATGATGACGAGGTCTTTGCGACCGGCCTGAGCACATTGTTCAAGAAGCGGGATAAGCTCGCTAGCACTGCTGATTTTTTGGTCGGTGATAAGGACGAGAGGTTTCTCGAAGAGGGCTTCTTGGCGGTTGGTGTCGGTGACGAAGAAGGGGGAGGAGTAGCCTTTGTCATAGGTGAAGCCTTCGACGATTTCTTGCTCCATTTCGAGACCTTGGCCTTGTTCGACGGTGACGATGCCGTCTTTGCCGATTTTGCTGATGACGTCGGCGATGAGCTGGCCGATTTCTTTGTCGCCAGCGGAGATTGAGGCAACTTCGGCGACTTTTTTGTCATCGCCTTCGATTTTTTCGGCGGATTTTTCGATGTCCTTGATAATTTCGGCGCCAGCTTCTTCAATTCCCTTGCGGAGTTCCATGGGGTTCACACCAGCGGCAATGAGTTTGTTGGCTTCGCTCAAGATATTGTAGGTTAAGACGGTGACGGTCGTGGTGCCGTCGCCAGCGACTTTGTTGAGCTTCTGGGCGGCGGATTTGATGAGTTTCGCGCCGATTTGTTCACCGAGGTTTTCTTCGGTCGAGCCGAGGTCGACGGCTTCGGCGACGGTGACGCCATCATGGGTGATGGTCGGGCCGCCGTAGGATTTTTCGATGACGACGTTCTGGCCTTTCGGACCGAAGGTGACTTTGACGGCGTCGTAAAGTTGTTTGGCGCCAGCGAGGACTTTCTCGCGGGCTTCAGCAGTGTAGAAAATCTTTTTTGCCATATTGTTCCTTTAATTAAATGATTATGAAGTGAATGTTCTCTCTGTTAGGATAGGGTTGAACTTGTAAAGGGTTTAATAGTTCGTTTAGAGAGTGGCGAGGACGTCTTCTTCCTTGACGATGATGTATTCGGTGTCGTCAATCTTGACGTCGGTCGTGGAATAATTTTTGTAGATGATCTTGTCGCCCTTTTTGACGGTTTTGACGTCAGGACCGACAGATTCGACGACGGCGTAGGCGGGTTTTTCTTTAGCCTCGCCGAGTAAAATACCAGATTTGGTTTGAGTCATTGGCTCTTCTTTGACAGCGATAATGCGGTCTGCTAGAGGTTTTAGTTGCATAATTCTCCTTCCGTACCTCTATATTAGCGCAGATTTTTGGCACTGTCAAGACATGAGTGCTAGTTATGGTTAGAATTGGGGCTGATTTTTGAGTTGATTGAACTACGGTGGTGGGTGATATAATAGAGAAAATAAGGAGGTGAAATGGGCGAAATTTTGAGGAACGCGGAGCGAGACGATAAGAGGCAGGGCGAGGCGACAGAATGGGATGAGCTGAAAGGGGTGCCGTTCGCGGGATTTGGGAGTGCTGAGCGACAGAAGTTGGCGGAAGAGGGGCGGATTAAGGATACTGGGGCGTATGTCTTGAATGAACAGGGAGATGTGGTGGGGGTGGCGCCAGCATTGTCGCAAGAATATGAGAAGTCTAATATGAGGTATGAGCGGACGATTGGTGGTGAATTGGAGTTTTTGAGTAATTTCATGGTTGATAAAGCAGAGTTCTTGGAAGAGGAAGAAAGACGAAGTTCCAATACGTTTGGCGATTTTGGGTTGGCGTATGATAGATACAATGAGCAACGGCAGAAGTTTAATCAAGAAGTTGAGTATATAAATGGATTGATGAGATATTTCCGGTCTGTGGACGATGGGCAGCTGGCGGATCCGGCGAGGGGCGATGAGGTGTTTGATAAGGTGCGAGCAGATATTGCGCGGCAGGCTGACGAGGTTCAGAGATGTCGGGCTGAAGGCACGGAAGCTCAAGAGGAATTGGAAGAAGCGACTGCGAAGAGTAGGACGATGCAACGGGTCTTTAAGGTGATGCGGGCGAAGTTTGAGCATGGGGCGAGGTTTGGGAGGACTGAAGCGGGATTTGGGGCGATTTATGATGACGATGAGAGGGATGGGACCGTGGCGACTGATGACGGGATAGACAAAGAAATGGTGCCAACGGGCGAAAGTCCGGAGATGAAACGGCAACGTGTTCATGAGGAATGGAAGCGAAGGGAGGAGGTATCGCAGCGACGCAGAAGTGAGCGCGACGAAATGCGGAGGGAGGAGAGCGAACGGAGTGGGCGATTTGAGGAAAATAGGCGTCGGAATGAGGCACAGGAGGAACAGGAAGAAGAGATTGAAATGGAGATGTAGAAGGGGCGAGCTCGCTCTTCGGGCGGTTTGTCGATTTGTGGTATAATGGGGGTATTATGAGTTTTTAGGGGGAGTGAGCGAGGAAATTGTGAGTTTGAAGGCGATTGTGGAGAAGATTCCGTTTTATGATAGTTTGGTGTTGCCGTTGCACTGGGGGCAGGCGGTGGTGGCGGGGGCAAAGAATGGTTGGCCGGGTAAGAAGATGCGGGTGATCGCGGTGACGGGGACGAATGGCAAGACGACGACTTGTTTTATGATTTGGAAGATGTTGAATGAGGCGGGACATAAGACTGGACTGCTGACGACGGTGGCTTGGGGCGGGGTGAACGGGGATGAGAATGACATCGTTGGGGTTTCTGCTGGGTCGGGGGCTGAGGGGATGGATGCGCTGAGGATGCATAAACAGTTTGAGCATATGACGACGGAGCGGGTTGGGGTGTTGAACGAGCGGATGAAGGCGATTTATGAGGCGGGGGCGGAGTTTTTGGTATTAGAGACGACGTCGCATGCGCTGGTGCAGTTCCGGACGCTGGGGGTGCCGGTCGAGGTTGCGGTGTTTACGAATATTACGCATGAGCACTTGGATTATCATAAGACGTTTGAGAAATATCGGGTGGCGAAGATGAAATTGTTCAAAAAGGCTCGATTCGGGGTGGTGAATGCGGACGATCCGAATGCAGAATGGTTTTCTGGGGTGGTTGCTGCGCGGAAAAATTATGCGGAAGGTGATATATTTACTTACGGAATCGAGCAGGGTAGGTTTGTGGCGACAGAGGTGGAGTTGGATGCGTCTGGGGTGAAATATTCGTGTCATGATATGGAGGGCGAGAAGGCGGATTTGGCGGTCGAGACGCAGATCCCGGGGAAATTTAACGTCTATAATTCCCTGGCGGCGGTGTGCGTGGGGCGGAGAGTGGGGCTCGAGGACGCGGAAATTGCGCGGGGGATTCGGTCGTTATCTTCGGTTGAGGGGCGGATGACGCGGATTCGGGAGGGGCAAGATTTTGAAGTGATTGTGGACTATGCGCATGCGCCAGACGCGCTGGAGAAGGTTTTCGAGTCGGTCGGCCATGCGGTCGACAAGGGGCGGAGAATTATTTCGGTGCATGGGGGCGCGGGGCGGCGCGACCCGTCGACGCGGGCGATTCGAGGGGAGATTCTGGGGCGGGAGAGCGATGTCGTGATTATTACGGAAGATGATTCGCGGGATGAGGACCCGAAGGAGATTGCGGCGATGTTCGTCGAGGGGGCAGAGAAGGCGGGCAAGAAGCTGGGGGAAGATTTGATTGTGGAACTCGACCGAGAGGTGGCGATTCGGAAAGCGCTCGAGATGGCTTCCGGGGGAGATTTGGTGCTGCTGCTCGGGAAGGGACATGAGAAGACGATTCTCAGGGCGGATGGGCCGCATGAGTTTGAGGATATTAAGGTTGCGCAGAAGATTTTGCGGGGCTTAAAGGAGAAATAGAGGGGATTGAGTGTAGTTTGTGTGCCTGGTGTGCGGACAGTAGGCACACAGGATGGGTTAGGCTGGCGCAAAAAAAGAAGCTCCCGGAGGAGCTTCTTGAGGGTTTGAGCTGATTAAGCTTCTTTCTTGTCGTCCTTTTTGTCGGATTTGGCAGCTTTGTCTTCGAAAACTTCTTTGACTTCGGTGTTGGCGGCTGGGGTGGCAGGAGCGGCTGGTTGAGCTGGCTGGGCTGGTTGAGCGTAAGCGACAGGAGCGGCGACAGTGTAACCTTTGGCAGCGAGAGCGGCGTCACCCTGGACGAGGATGATGATACCTTCGACGAAGCCCCAGATGCCGCTACCCATGATAGCGATGTAAGAGAGGAACATGAGGAAGCCGAAGAAGAAGCCCATGAATGGGACTTTGGCGGTGAGGGCGACCATGACGGCGGAAAGCATGATAAGAATGAAGCCACCACCGGTCAAAGCGACGTGGATGAGGCCTTTCTTTTTCTCGCCGAGGTACCAGTTGTGGGCGCCGAAAGCACCGAGGAAGATACCGAGGAGACCAGCGGCGACGGAAGATTTGATGCCGGTCGGGATGGTGTTCTGGAAGGCAGGGTTGTTCAGCGGGTTGGCGCTGGAAGCGTTAGCGTTTGGGGTGGTATTTGGATTGGCGTTTGGGTCCATAAGATCTCCTTAGTAATATAATAATTAGTTTGATTATAGCGGGATTTGGCAGGAAAAGCAAGGGCTAGGGTTTAGGGATTGGCTGCGCGAGGCGGAGACGGTTCTGTGGTGGGGCCAGCGATGCGGAGGGGTGGCTTTGGAAGCCGGGAGGAATGTGGTATAATATAGGGATGAAGATATTGGCGATTGAGAGTTCGTGCGACGAGACAGCGGCGGCGGTGATTGAAGATGGGGTGAAGATTTTGAGCAATGTGGTGGTGTCGCAGGTGGATATTTTTGCGAAATATGGTGGAGTGATTCCGGAGGTGGCGGCGAGGTCGCATCTGGAGGCGATTTTGCCGGTCGTCGAGAAGGCGCTAGAGGATGCGGGGCTTACGAAGGAGGAGATTGACGCGATAGCGGTGACACATACACCGGGGCTGATGGGTTCGCTTTTGATCGGAACGCTGACGGCGCGGATGTTGGCGATTCTCTGGGGGAAGCCGCTTTATGCGACACATCATCTGAAAAGCCATATTTACGCGAATTGGCTTTCGACGGGCGAGGCGCCGGAGTTTCCGCTGCTCTCGCTGGTGATTTCCGGGGGACACACGCAGATTATTTATATGCGGGAGCATAATAATTTTGAGATTATTGGGACGACGCGGGATGATGCGATCGGGGAGTGTTTTGATAAGGTGGCGAAGATTTTGGGTCTTCCCTATCCGGGCGGGCCGTCGATTGCGAAGGCGGCGCTTGAGGGAGATGCTTCGAGGTATAAATTGCCGCATCCGAAGGTCGAGGGGCTAGATTTTTCATTTTCTGGGCTGAAAACGGCGGTGCTTCGGGCGGTGCAGGCGGAGCTGGGGCTGCCGATTACGACGCCATCGTATGAACTGAAGGAGCATCTCTCGGAGCAGCAGAGGGCGGATTTTGCGGCGTCGTTTCAGGCGACGGCGTGCGATATTTTGATTGATAAGCTGAAAATGGCGGTTCTGGCGCATCCAGAGGCTAAAACGCTTGTGTTTGCGGGAGGGGTGAGTGCGAACCAGGTCCTGCGTGAGAAGGCCTTAAAAACGCTTCAGAATGGCCCAGACGGGGTGTTTAGGAAGGTGTATTTCCCTGCTCCGCGGCTGGCGGGGGATAATGGGGCGATGGTCGGGGCGGCGGCGTATTTTGAGGTGATTTCTGGGGTGGAGCCGACTGATCCATATGCGCTGTCGATTGCTCCGAGGACGGCGATTGGGTGATCTAGTTGTGATTTTTACAATAGGGGTTGTCGAGATGGGAAGTATTTGATAGAATGGGAACATGTTCTTTTCATCAGAGGTCAGGGTTCGGACGTCCTGTTCGCTCTGATGTCTGATGATGGGCATGTGTCGCCGGCAAAAGTCTGCGGTTCGGGTATTAACTAATGCAAGTGGGTTGAGAGCTGATGCTCTCGCTGTCTGAATTTGGTTTTGGTTGCAGGGATGCGACTTACCGTTATCCGTGGATGGCGAGTTCCTTGTGAGAATAGATTGGAAAGGAGATGAGTTGTTCTGCGAGTCTATGCTTGTCAGAGCCTCAAGGATCGGGTTAAGGATAATCCGATCAGGGCGCCCTCTGGGTGAGTTTTTGGCCGGAAGGCCAGGTTTTCGAAACTCAGAAAGGAATACCGCAAATGAGACGTAGGCACAACCTTATGCGCTTCTTGGCGATGTTGGTGGTATTGACCCTTTGCGTTGCGTTACCTCGAGTAGCGTTTATGCCATCGAATGTCGTCTTACCAAGCGCATCATCCGTCGTTGGACCGGTAAGGTTTACGCCTTGCGAAAGAAGGGGCAGTTGTTTCTTGCCTCGGGCTGCGCAATGCAACCTCTACGCGTTCAACGCAAATGACCAGAGTTTGACTGTACGTAGGGCGGCCGCGTGAGCGTCGCCTCGCCGAGGCAACAGGGTGTTGTATGGCGAAAGACAAAATCGAACTCGACAATGACTGAAGAATCTGCGGACCTGGGCTGCCCGAGGGGCGGGCGGCCCAGGATTGATCGATTTGCACATGTTTGGTCGGAACTCGGATAGGGAGCCCGAATTCCGACGGTAAGAGACGTCACTTTGTATTTTTTCAAACCTTTCTCTTTCTTTCTCGTCGCGGGTGCGACAATAGCCTCGACTGGCTTCGGCTGGTTGGGGCTTTTTCATGCTTTGGATTTGCGGGGTTTTGTGTGGGTGCGGGATGTTGCGCTGTTGGGTGGTGGTTCTATGATTTATGATGGTTTGTGGCTTTGCACGGCAGCTTTGTAACTTTGCGGTTTTGCGTGAGGGCGGGGGATTGGTGGTATAATAGAGGAAATAATTGCGAGGAAAATATGAGCGAGGAGTCTCAGGAGGTGGTTGCAGTGCGCGCTGCGGGGGCGGTGCACGGGCATTTTTTGCAGTCGGATGAGTGGGGGCGGTATGAGCAGACGGAGGGACGTTCGACTTTGTGCGTGGAGGGTGAGGGGTTCCGGGCGCTGGCGGTGGTACATGAGACGGCGCTTGGGAAATATCTTTTTTGTCCGTATGGGCCGGTGCTTTGGGAGGTCGATAGGCATGATTTGAAATGGTCGCTTGAACGGGCGCTTGATTCCCTGGCGGACGTTGCGAAGAAGGAGAAGGCGATTTTTGTGCGGGTGGAGCCGACGGCGCCTTTTGCTGCGAAAGAGATGGAGGGGCTAGGGTTGGTGGCTTCGCATGAATTAGACCCAGCACATACTTTAACAATGGATTTGACTGTTGGTCAAGAAAGTTTGCTTGGTGGGATGGAGAAGCGGAAGGTGCGGTATTGGCGGAACTCGGCGAAGCGGGGGTTCACGATGCGGCAGACGCAGAATCCGGAGGAGATTGGGCTGTTGACTGGGTTGCTGGAAAAATTGGGGGAGCGGGATCATTTCAATCCGCAGGATGAGGGGCATCTTAAGCGGCAGCTAGAGGCGGGGTTTGCAACGCTATATGTATTGGAGGCGCCGAAGGATTTCGGGGCAGAGGCAGAGGGGACTCAGGGCGCTGAGTTGGAGGCTGATAAGGTCGGTTCGGGTGATGAGGAGAAGAGGGTGGTCGCGGCGGCGTTGATTTATGATTATGACGGGGTGAGGTATTATGCGCACGCGGCGGCGGATGAGGCGCTGATGAAGTATGCGCCGGGGTCGATTGTGCTGATTCAGATGATTTTGGATGCTTCCCTGGCGGGGATGCGGGAATTTGATTTTTGGGGGATGACGACGTCGGAGGATCCGAAGCATCCGTGGTATGGGTTTACGCAGTATAAGAAGTCGTTTGGCGGGAAGCAGGTGGACTATGCGGGGACGTGGGATTTGCCGGTTTTGCGACGGAAATACCAGTTGTATCAGGGAGTGCGGGCGGTAAATCGGGTGATGCGGAAGAAGCGGTAGGTTGGGGTTCTGTTTTGAGCGGGTCTGGATTGGCTGGACGGCCGAGTTTGACGGAGAAGATGAGCGCGGAAGAGTTTCGGAATTATTATTTTTTGAAGGAAGAGTTGGTGCGTTTTTGTCGGGAGAAAGGGTTGCCGACGGGTGGCTCGAAATCGGAATTAACAGAGAGAGCGGCGAGGTTTTTGAGCGGTTCGGCGGTTGTTGAGAATGATGACGACTTTGCGGAACCTGAGGTTTCTTTAGGCAGAGAGAAGGTGAGGCGCAGGGTAGCGAACAGTAATGAAGTCTTGAGCGAGGAGAGTGTAATTGAAGAAGGGTTTATCTGTTCCGAGCGGCATCGAGCGTTTTTTCAAGAGAAGATTGGGGCGGGATTTCGGTTTGTGGTTCCCTTCCAGAGGTGGCTGAAGGCGAATGCGGGGCGGACATATGGGGAGGCGATTGAGGCATATCGGGAGATTATGAGGAAGAAGTCACGGGGTGATGTCACGGAGGAGATTGGGCCGCAGTTTGAGTATAACCGGTATGTGCGGGATTTTTTCGCGGATAACAGGGGCCAGTATGAGCTTCAGGAAGCGGTTATGTGCTGGAAATATAAGCGAGATTTACCCGGACATAACAGATACGAGCGGGCGGACTTGAAGGCGCTTGAAGCTTAAATTAGCTATCTAGCAGTTCCCTGTTTTAGGATTGTTAATTCCCCTTGGTGGGGATTTTTTGTTGGTTTTTGTCGGGGGAGTGTTGTGGGTTTAGGTGTTTTCTTTTGATTCGGTTCTATGGATTGGTTTTGGTATGGTTCGGTTTGGCAATAAAAAGGCATTTTCTGAGGTAATTTTGCGGATTTTCTGGATTTTGGTCCGGATTTTTTGTGCAAAAATACTCGTGAAAATGCTTGACTATCATTCCCTTTTCAACAAAATACCATAGACATTTTGACGCCAAAATGGTATAGAATAGCATAATTTTGCTTTGATTTGAACGAAAATGATGTTTGTGTTTGCCTTCCGAACCACTATGTCCACTCATAAGTAATTCGTTACTTCCATTATAGCGTGAGGGGAATGGGATGTCAATAGATTTGGTGCGAATTTTTCGCGCCAAAATTACAGGGGTGGAGGCGGATTTCGTGGATTTTGACAGGGAAGGAGAGTACGAGATATTTTGTGGGTTTTTCGTGGGATTTGCGAATTTTGGAGGATTGGCTGGAGGGGCAGGGAACGAGAGTTTTTGGAGTATCGTGGATACAATAGGGGTGAGGTGTGGGTTTTGTGCGCGCCGTTGTAATTTGGAAATGCGGACGAAATTAGAAAAGGAGTGCGGCGGGATTATTGGGGTGGGTTTTGAGCAGGGGTTGTTTTGAGGGTGTGATACTTGGGCAAGATTATTGGCAAAAAGTCAAGTCTAGGCAAAAGCGGGAATGGTTGGTATACTTGAGGTGTTAAACGAATCAAATATTATAAAATGCGGAGCTGTTTTTGCAGTTTATCATTGGAAGGTGATAACGGCACCGTAAGGTGGACTAGCTTTCGAGTGATAAACTCTGCAGTTTGGTTCGTTTAACACCCTTGCGGTGTCGTTTTTGTTTTAGGATATACGGCCTGTTTGGGTGTTAAACATAACCTAAAAGGAGGGCTGTGATGCGAAGCCGGAATAGAAAAGTTAAGAAACAGGGGGCGAGGCTAGGCTCGGTGGGGAATTACGCGGAGAGGGTGAGTTGCGGAAGATGCGTTGGCTATGGAAGTTGTGCGGGGCTGTTATTGCTGGCGTTTTTGTTAATGAACCCGGTGGCGGGGAATGAGGCGCAGGCGCTGGAGGAGGGGGATTATGATGATCAGATTGTGGCTACGGCCGATTCTGGCGTCACAATCTCCTTCACTCCTTCTTCTGGTTCGGCTTCGCTCACGCCAACGACTTCTGATGGTGCTTCGGCGAAGATTAATGTTTCTGCGAATGTAAAGATTGCCAGTACTGGCGGCTATACGATTTATCTTGGCGGAAAGAATGCGGCTTTGACTGGCGAGAAAACTGGAGAAGTGATTTCGGCGATGAGCGGAAGTAAGACTTTTGCGAATCTCGATACTAATACTTGGGGATATGTAGTAGCGGAAGGTTCTTCTGTCTCTGATGGTGCAACTTATTCTGCGCTGCCGCAAGGACAAGGCGTTAGCTTAGAGAGCAGAAACGGAAATCAAACTAACATTGATAAAACTTATGCGATTAGTTTCGCGACGAAGATTGGGAACAATAAACCGGCGGATGTTTATTCTAATCAGGTAACCTTAAGCGTGACCTCTACTCCGTGGCAAATCACACAACTTTCCAATATTAACGAAATGCAAAGTATGACCACCAAAATCTGCGAAGGCTCTGCTATTGGCGATACCAAACAACTTAAAGATACAAGAGATGGAAAGTATTATTGGGTTAGTAAACTCGCAGACGGCAAGTGTTGGATGACGCAGAACTTGGATTTGGATCTTTCTACGAGCATAGCACTTACGCCGACTACATCGGATGTTTCTAGCAATTGGACGCCTGAGTATTCTACGGCAATGTCGGTAACAAGTTCGACGCTGCTAGCCGATAATGTCGGTCAACGTTCCTGGAGCTTGGGTGATTATTATATTAAAACTCCGAACGGTACAACATCTTGCGGTACAGGCAGAAGTAGCTTAGCAAATTGTACGGCTTACTTCACTGCCTTGACTACTCCGACTTCTGCAAACGGCGATGTTAATGCGCACTATGCAGCGGGCAGCTACTATCAATGGAATACTGCTACTGCGGGAACGGGTGGTACGATTACGGGAGGCGAAGCTGTAAGTTCGATTTGTCCAAAGGGATGGAGATTGCCAACCTCATCTTCTACTGGTGAGTTTCAAGCGCTTATTGCCAAATATAGCGCAACAACTACGAATACGCTCGTCAGCGCTCCACTCTATTTCGTAAGAGGCGGGATGGTCTGGCGTGACAGCTATTTATTTAGTCATGCGGGGAACAACGGTTATTATTGGTCGTCCAGCCCGGATGCAAATGGCGCCGATGCTTATACCTTTTTCTTTAGTGATACTAGTAATATCAGCCCATCCACTAGCAACCATCGATATTTTGGGTTTTCTGTGCGGTGTATCGCTAGATAAGTTGTGTGGTTTTCTCTGCCTCAGCCTCCGCAACCGCCAAATGTTAGCAGTTTGTCGATATAGCACATACTTATTCCTTTTTTACAATAAAATCGATATCGAAGAACTTATAAGTTCACCCAACGAACTTAACTTATTTGGCGGGGCGGCGGCT
>OOIH01000654.1_pt1 | contig 78965 bp, 97 predicted proteins | sample 1691801 | NCBI WGS metagenome assembly OOIH01 (sample SAMEA1061690, study PRJEB22710) | metagenome
TGAATAGAAAATAAAGGGTAAAACAGGGAGGCGGGGGAGTGCTTTTGCCGCAAGCACCCCCCTGGTTTGCAGTTTGGACCCCCTTTTTGGGCACGGTATACCTACTAGCTCTTCTTTCCGCTCCCATGTTCTCCATACCCCTCTGAACAGCGCACCCATCACCCAAGAACAAACTTAAACATCCAACCGCATGAGAAGCTTGGATAATATATCGAAAAGATAGACATTAGCATTTGACAAATGCTGGATTTATGCTATAATGAGGGCTGAAAGTGAATAAGTAATCCTCACCGCAAGCAGGCGGCGGGAAGAGCCAAGCTGGGCTGAATCTATTTCCAGAGATGGAGATGGGTTTAGCCCAGTTTTTTATATCAAGAAATCAAGGGAGGAGGTGATGAGGACGTGAGTGTAAGTGAAAACTACGGCTTTCAGCGCTGGCCCATGCTGCGGGAACCTTCCCGGGCTGTGACAGACGCCATGGAGAGAGCCATGCGCTTTATGGACAGCTGCAAAGAATCGGTCCTCATTTTGGAAGGGATGCCTATGACGGCACTGTGCATCCACAAGCAGGCCCATACCTACGGGGAGCTCTGGGACCAATTCGGTGAGATACTGCACCAGCGTCATTTTATCCAGGAGTTTCCTGGAACGCCGGAGCTGGACGAAAAGCCGGACCTGAGCAGAGCCTTCGAGATCATGCTGGACTGCATGGAGCGGGTCATTACAGCCCTGGGAGAGTTCATCTTGGCGGCGGACGCCAACCGTCTTTATCCCCTGGGCCGGGAGGCAGAAAACCTGCAGATGGAGGTCAGCGGGGATATGACCCGCTGGCTGGAAGCGGCAAGGCTTTGGGAGGATTCGGCGGGAAGCAAGGTATCCTTCGAGAAATGGATGAGGGACTTCTTCGATGCAGGACCGGATACGGCGGAATGAGAGGGGAAGTGCGATGAAAGCAGTGAAAACGAAGCCTCTGCTGGACCCCATTCGTGTGGTACAGACGGGAGAGCTGAAAGTTCTGCGCAGACAGAACGCCTTTCTCTCCGACGTGGAGCTCTGGGTACTCAACGACCTGGTCAACCGAAATAACTGGCGGTTCGTCAACCTGGAGGAGCATCGGGCCCTCTTTGCTGGGACGCCGATCCTCATCGCCTACATCCACAAGGGAGCGGGCATCGGAGACGGCCATAACTTTGAGCTGCGCCGGGACCCCAAGACGGGGAAGAACCGTCCGTCCTTCACGGCGGACACGGCGGAGCGGATCGTGGGATCTCTGTCGGATGATCCCGGCGATATCCGGCTGGAAGAGAAAGGCGGCGTGACTTGGGTGGTCGCCCGGGGAACACTCTGGAACTTCTACGCGCCGGAGCTGGTGGACAAGATCACGGCGGATGCTGCGCAGGGACGGACCATGTCGGTGAGCATCGAAGCCCTGGTCCAGGAGTTCCACATAGGCGAAGAGGGCGAGGAAGTGGAGGACCGGTGGATTCCTCTGGGCACCACCATCCTGGGGGACCACGTTGCCCCTGCAGTGAAAGACGCCCGGATCGTAGCAATGCAGGAGGGCGGGAGCTTTGAGGAATTGAAGGTCCGGGCAGCCTCGTATGCGAGAAACAACGGCAACCAAAAGAACGGAAGAGGAGGGAGCGCAAAGATGAACAAGAAAGCCATGGAACAGCTGGCTGCTAAGTTTGAGGGCTATAAGGTCCTTGCTGTGTCCAAGGACGGACGGCGTGTCATTCTTTTGGACCAGGGGGGCGGGGCCTACGGCTACACCTTCGGGGAAGAGGACCAGGGCGAAGTTATCCAGGCCAAGATCAAGCCCACGGAGCTGAGTGTCCGCACCGCGGCTGAGGACGGCGAAGAGGGCCTGAGCCTGGACATGGACGACATTCTGGACCATGTGACCAACAGCGTTCGGGATCAGGCAAAGACCATTGAGAACCTGAACAAGCAGCTGGAGGAGGCCAACGCCGCCGTGGAGGCCATGAAGCAGGCCGAACAGCAGCGCCGGGTGGACAGCGTCAAGGATGTGCTCACACGCACTCTGGAGGAAATCAGGGAAAACACTGGCGCGGATGTCTCCGAGCTGGCGGAAAAGGTCAAAGAGCTGTCGGATAAAGCGGAAAACTATGCGCAGCTGGAGGACAGCGAGGGCAAGTTCTGCGGCGCAGACCAGGCCAAGAAAGACCTCCTGGCGATTCACGGGGAACTCTGCATCAAGAAAGCGAAGGCGCAGAAGCTGGCGGAGAAGAACACCTACATCTGGGATCATCTGCGGCGCAGCAGCGCCGGCAGCGGTGAGGATGATGGCGGGATTGCCGGACTGCTGGCCAGAAACGGAATCACCAACGAGTAAGGAAAAGGGAGGGACAATTCAAGATGGCCTATATTGAAAAAACTGCTTTTGAGGCGCGGATCACGAACAACGAGTTCAACGAGCTTGTGAATGTGACGGGCCGATTCCAGACGGATGAGACGGATGACGTGTGTTCGGCCGGGATGCTGTGCGTGAGAGGGGATCAGCTTCCTTGTGCTGGTTTTCCTGCCTCTGTGAAGAACGAAAATGCTTGGTATATGACGGCTGCGGCATCAACGGTGAATGCCAACGAAGTGATTTATGCCAGCAACACCTATGACTGGAACCTGCTTCAGGACCCCGTGACAGGCAACGCCTATGCCGTCGGGGTGGAGACCCTGGGTCTGCCCATCCCCAAGGGCCGGGACGGGACTTTCACGCAGATCGTGTTTGACGGCGTTCATGTGTACCGCTTTGGTGAGGGCAACTTCTCTGCGGAAGTGGGGAGTAATACGTTCTTCACGATTGCGGATGGGCTTCTGGTGCCTGCCGCCGCTGCTCCGACGGCTGCCGGGGCCATTTACTTCAAGCTCCGGGGTACCGGCAGCTTCACGGTAGGTACCCGTCAGGCATTCGGTTATGTGGACGTGGTGGCGTGCAAAGTCAACGCTGCCGGCAACTGAGAGAGGAGGAAGACAGAATGAAACTTTCCTTGAACAGCATTCCTCAGAGTGTATTTTCTGTGCGGGCGTGCGACACCCAGGACAAGACCAGCGAGAGGGCGAACCTGGTTGCCTTGGGCCGTCTGCTGAACTTCTCTTATGCGGAGCAGGGTAAGCGGATGCTGGATAAGGCCAAGGGCATGGATGTCATTGGCGACCGTTTGCCGCTGACGGCTCAGGCATACCGGGAAACCAACGAGAAGTTCCGCCAGGGCCATCTGCTCTATGCGGCGAAGCGTCTGTGCGACTTTACAGGTCAGCAGGCCCCGGAGGATTTTGAGGCATTCAAGCGTCAGTCCCAGAACTACTACGGAAACCCTGACTTCTACCGGATTCTCCAGGGCATCTATGTAGAGATCATCACGCCGATCCTGCCGTCTGTGTACTCTGAGGCGGTGAGCCTGTTTGCTGAGGTGGTAGAGGTCGGCTTCGGGGAGACCTACACGGTGCAGGTAGGCTCCAACGACATTCCTGTGTTCCAGGATTCCTCCTGGGGCGCTTCTCGGTCGGTGCCCCGCAATCGCTTCTATGATGCGTCTTACACGCTGAATCCCTCTCCGAAGAGTGCGTGGATCACGGCAAAGTGGACCCAGCTGGTGGGTAACGGCATGGACTTCGGACGGTTCTTCGCCAACATTGCCGCCGGTATGTATGCCAAGACCATGGGGATGTTCAATCAGGCGATGGTTACGGCCACTGCTGACACCAGCCTGATTCCTGCCGGCTTGAACTACACCTTCAACACCCCCAACTGGGTTGCGGCATCTGCCAAGGTGGCGGCACTGAACGGCACGATTATCAGCAACGTGTTCGCCACGGGGGCGGCCGTGCCGCTGAGCAAGGTGCTTCCCACCAACGTGACCGGCAGCACCAACGTGAATATGGATGCAGCCATCGCCACGCTGCTGGGCGCAGACTATACCCGCAGCGGCTACCTGGGCGAGTTCATGAGTGTTCGCCTGATTCCCTTCATGGATGCTGTGGTACCGGGCACCCAGAACACCACGGTTGACCTGATCACCAGCCAGACGGATATCTGGATGATGGCGGGGAACGGACTGAAGCCTCTGACGATGGCCTTCAACCGCGACACACCCATTACCATTGAGATGGACCCGACCAAGACGGCGGATTTCGAGATCGGATTCAACCTCACCATGGCGCTGGATTCCGTAGCGGTGTTCGCCGGCAAAATCGCGCACTTCACGGTGGCCTGAATTTTCCGGGGGGAGGGGAGTTCCCTTTCCCCCGCTTTATGCACCTGCGGGAAGAAGCCGGTTCAACTCCGGCGAGGTGCATTTTGACGGAATGCTATACTAAAAACAGAGGGAACGCAGGGCGGGCAAGCCCCCGCCGCCTCTGACGATAAAACCAAAGGATGGAAAGGAGCGGACCCAATGGCAAGACAGAAGAAGACGGATCTGCTTCCCGAAGGGGAGCTTATGGAGGAGACCGGCGCGGCCGGCATGACCCTTGGCGAGAGTTCGGAAGGGGAGCCTCCCACGGAAGAGGCGGAAACCAAGATGGAGACGATTTCTCTGGAAGACAGCGATCTTGCTGTCGAGATGGAGAAACTGCGCCGGCAGAATGAAACCCTCGTGGAACAGATGGAGATCATGAAGGAGCAGCTGCAAAAGCAGAGTGTCCCGACCGTGGTCCAGGTATCCGCCGAAACGGAGCGGGTTCGCTTCCTGTGGCAGGCAGAGGTAGCCAACGAAAACATCAAGACCTTTGGGGAAGGCGGGATGTTTGGCCGGATCGTGGGCAAAACGGGAAGCTTCTATGTCCCCAAGAGCGACTTGGCCCGGGTAATGGATGCGGAAAACCGCCTGTTTTTGGACAAACGCTGGCTGATCGTGGTCAGCGGTTTGGATGAGGAGGAGCGGGAAGCCCTGGGCGTGAATTATCACGACGGGGAACTGCTTGATCGGAGGGCGTTTGAGAAGATGGTGGAGCTTGGGGACGAGCTGTTGGAGCTGTACCCTGAGCTGTGTGAGGGGCATAAGGTGATGGTGGCTCAGCGTTACCGGGAAGCCTTTGACCGGGGAAGCCCCCATGTGACCCGGGAGCGTGTGACTGCCCTGCGTGACATGGCCCAAACGGCCCATATCACACCCAACCCCTTCACCAGCATCCTGCAGGAGATGAACAAGCGGGAAGCCGGAGAGGGCGAAGGCTGAGGAAGAGACCTATGGCAAAGTGTATAAATACCACTATTTACCAGTGGGGGGGGGCGTTCTGACCTCCTGATTGGCGAAATGCCCAAAGGGGGGTGCGTCTGATGGCATATGTTGCCCCCAACTGGAAGAATGGCGCGGCCCCCGCGCTGGATGCCGCAGCCTTACAGGCAATCAGCGACGCCATTGTGGAGTTGCAAAACAAGAATACGTCCCAGGATAGCCTGATTGCTTCTTTGCAGTCAGAAATTTCATCCCTAAAGGATGGAAATATTCAGGTAGCCAGCGGATCATATTCAGGCACAGGAAGATCCGGAAGCTATGAAAACAGCACGAGAATTAACTTTCCCTTTGTTCCTGGCGTTATCTTCCTCTATTGCCCTAATGATGGCTGCTGCATGACCATCACTTCGAGTTCACAACAGAATACAATGTATCTGTTTGGCTCCAGCGGATCTGTGGTTTATGCATTTGATTGGACCCAGATTTCTGTAAGCCCAAAGTATGGTACAGGATCTATTGCTTGGTATGGGAGCTCGGCTAAGAGACAGGCGAATGAATCAGGAAAGAAGTATTACTACCGAGCGTTTGGTAGGGTAGAAAAGAGTGCTTGATATCCAAAGTTATATTTTGCCATAGGTGTTGCGGCACTGATTTCATAAAGGAGGAATCTGCATGGGCACCACATGGTCAGAAGTTATCACGGACTATGCGATGCTGGAGATCAACGACATACGCCTCCAGCAGGAATCGGCACAGAATCCGGCGCAGTTTTTCCGGCGGATGAGTGCGTATATGAAAAATGCGATCCCCCGATTTACCAGTCCCCCGGAAGAACGGGCGTGGCTTTCCCATACACCCCCTCAGTTTTGGGATACCGCATGGACGGCCCCGGCGGGAGGCGAAGCGGCCACGCTGGAGACAGGTCAAACGGGTTTTGAGATGATGAGCGTGGTGGAGGCCCAAGCCGCAAGGACGGGGGAAACCCTTTGGGTGCCGTACACGGAGGCCAGCTATGACCCGGAGACGGGGGACGTGTGTTTTCCAGCGGGCATCCCGGAGGGGACGCGGTTCCGTCTGGATTTCTTCACCGACGGTGTGTTTGACTACGAACTTTCCGAAGAGGAAAAGCATATCCTGGCCCTGTTTATCAAGCTGATCTGGACGAAACGCTTCGCCGGGGACTGGCTGAATATGCAGCCCAAGGTCAAGGATAAGAGTTTCAGCACCGGCGCAGAGTCGAACCAGATTCGGGCCATGACGGAGCGGGGAACAGCAGACAGCTATGATGTGTATGCGCAGATGGCAACGTATGCGCAGAACGTGGAATATCTGAACCTTCTGCGGCAGGGCCGTGTCCCGACCCCCAGGAGGCCATGAGGGGAAAAGGCTATGGCAGGAGAAGAACACACAGTGAGGATAGAGGACAGGCTTAGGAATGTATCTGCTGTGGCGGATGTCCCTATCGTGATCCCGGGAAATACTCCGGCCCAGGCGGCAGGGCGGCAGTTTGCCTATTTTGAAGGGGAGACGGCTCTGTTTCGTGAGTTGTATGACCAGTACGCCGCCGATTATTTTGAGGCCCAAGTCCAGGGACTTGACCCGGAGGATTTTATGGCCTGGAGCTGGCAGAAGCTCCGCTTTTCGGATATGGCGGACCTGACGCCGACGGCAACATACCTGTCGGACAATATCAAGCTGGTGCTGTTTGCCAGTGCGGCGATTCAGTATGTGCCCCGTGGGGCGAAGATCGTGACGGCGGGCTCTACCTGGTTAGTGACCAACCCGCAAAGCATTTCTGGGGTCAGTGCGGTGGCGGTGGCGGAACGCTGCGCTGCCATGTGGCACTATTTTGACTGGTACGGAAACGTCAAGGGGGAGCCGATGGTGGTGCGGGATCAGATTGCCCGGGCTTCTGCCCAAGACCCCCAGGACTGGCTTTTGATTACGAAGCAGTATTTCAACGTCAAAATGCAGTACAACGAGGCAACCGCCCAACTGAACACAAACAGCCGCATGATCCTGGGCTCGGGAGCCTACCACATTACGGGATATTCTGACTTCCTGCGGGAGTTTACGGAGGACGGAGAAAGTATCCACATGGTGGAATTCGCCCTGCGGTATGAGGAGCCCAACGATGCCATCGACGATATGGCGCGGCAGGTAGCGGGAGGAAAGAACTTCTCGTGGGAGGTGGATGTCTCCGGCCCGAAGCAGCTGCGGGTGGGAGAGAATGCGGTGTATCAGGCCGCGTCCCTGCGGTGTGGGGAGGGGGTGGAGAACAGCGAGGAGCATCCCATCACCTACCTATGGGGCAGCAGCGACAGCGAAATGGCGCAGGTGGATGAGGCAAGCGGAGAAGTGACAGCCTTTGCTGCCGGACGGGTCACCCTGACAGCTGTCTTGTCTGAGAACCCGGAGCATAGCGGGAGCTTTGAGATTGAAATCTCAGAAGCAGCGCCGGAGGAGAAGTATGCTGTCTTTCTGGGAACGGTACCGGAAAAACTGTCAGCCTATGAAAGTATGACGCTCCGTGCTGTCTGCTGCCGGGGCGGCACTCAGCTGCCCGAGGAGCCGGTGACGTGGAACTTCACTGGGGCGCAGCTGAGTGCCTATAGCGCGGTGGTCCATGGAAACGAGGCGCATATTTCCTGCTGGGGCGGGAGTGTGGAGCCTTTGGCCGTCACAGTGTCGTTTGGAACAGGAAAGACCACAGCGGAAATTCAACTGGAAGGGATCTGAATACATGGCTTCTGAGAACTGCCCCCACGCAGTGAGAAAGCGGGGGGATGTGAGCATCCATTGCAAAAAGCTGGAGGGAGAGCGGTATACCCAGTGCGCCCACCAGTATTTCTGCGGCCAGACCAAGCGTTGGGAGGCATCACCCAATGCGGCGGACTGCCCGCTGCGGGTCCGAAAGTAAAAGCGTACCAAGACAAGCGAAGAGAAGGAGGAAGGGTATGCAGATTTATCGGTTGAACGAAGAGAAAGCGGCGAAGCTGCGGGCCTATATGCCAGTGATGGAGAAGGCAGCGTTCGTGGAGCAGGCGGCCAGTCGCTGCTTTGATCGGTTGGAGGTGGGCTATCACGGGAACGGGATGGACCTGCCCCTGGCCCCCATGTACAAGGAAAATCCTCAGCTTCCGGCCCGATACCTGATGGGCGTTTTGGTGAAGTTCTACCTGGGCGAGAGTTTCGAGGGTGTAGAGGAGGATCCAGAGCTGATGAGTGCAGACGATTACGACCGCTGGGCTCGGGCTGACCCCTTGGGACAGCTCATCCAGTGGAAGAGCAAGGATCCGGGGGCGCGGGAGACGGCGGCGTTCCTGCTGCGGGACTATCACGATTTGGAGAAACGGTTTTACCGGGAGATCGCGGGCCTGCTGCAGGTGATGAACGATCCCCTGGGGCGGCTGTTCTATGTGCTGGAATCCTACAGCCAGACCGGGCCGAACGCCTGGGAAAAAGGCGTGGAGGACTTGAAGAAGGTCCGGGATGAGCTGGAAGCCTACCATAAAGGGAAAGAAAAGGCGCGTGAGAAGGGGGAAGGCTGCGCTCAGGAGACGGAGGAAGGAGCGCGGAGCGATGGCGGCGTGTGAGGTGGGGTTTGAAAGCCCCTATTACCCCTATGAGAAGGTGCAAACGGGCTTCAACACCCTGCGCGGGGCCGAAGAAATTCCCGCCAAGATTCTTCGATATCTGCTTGACCTGCCGGACTGGAAAGGGTATCAGCCTGTAGATGATAACAGCAGGCCAAGGGTGAGGTTGGCAAAGTATGTGTACTATGACGATGCAAACCCTTTGTCTTATCCGCTGCCGTCACCCCAGCAGAAGCTGAGCCTGTTGTATGATGGGGACCAGCCTGTAGTGAACACAGACGAGGAGAAGGTGCGTCACCCCAAGGGTTACCGGCTGTATCCCCAGATGTATTGGGGGCAAAGTCAGCTGGAGGCCCAGACTACAGTGAAATGCTACATTGGTCGTGTGCTTCCTGTGAGCGAGATGAGGACAAGCATCGGCCTGAGTTTTGTGATCTTATGCAATACCAGCCAGGAGAACAACACGAGAACGGACGCCTACTCCCGGGCGTATGACATTGAGCAGTGTATCATTGAGGCGCTGCACGGTGTGAATCTGTCAGGTATCGGCGTGGTGGAGTTCTCCCGGCCCAGCCACTTTGACAACGGGAGTGAAGCCATTGCCGACCAGGGAACCAACGTAGGCCGGGAGCTTCACATGAGCATCAGCTGGATGGAGAGCGGAGGAAGCGAAGATGGAACTCTCGGCTAAGACGGCGCGGGCCATCCGCGTTTACGAGCCTGTGAAAACGGAGGGCTTGACCCTGTACCCGATTTTGATGCAGGAGTATGAGAGTTTTCTGCAGGGGAAGTCGGCGATCTCTTTTCTGGCGCGGTCGCTGCCCCTGGAATATCTGTCCCAGCCGCTTCTCTCGGCCTTTTACCGGATGGATATGACGGCGCTGAGGCAGGGAGAGGAACCATCGGGGATGTTTTACCGAAGTCTGCTCTTCCTGGCTCTGTCTCTGCGCTTGGGAGAGGGGAAGAGCGAGGAGGAGCGTGTGAAGCTGTTCCGCGTGGCAGCGGAGCGGGAGCAACCAGATAAACTTCTGGCCGTGGAGGCGGAGACCGGAGAGGGAGAAAAGATTCGGATCACGCCGGTGATGTTCCAGCGCCTGCGGCCCATCCTGGCGGCGCAGAATGGGATCGAACTGCTCAGCGACGACACAAACCCTGACCTGCTGGAAGCAGAACGGGACATTGCCCAGCAGCGGGGGCCGAAGCTGGATTATAGGATGGATAGCCTCATAAGCACGGTAGCGGCCCTGAGCGGAAGCGAAGAAAGGGATCTGGAGGACTGGCCCATTCTAAAGTTTCAGAGGAGACAGGAGGCATTGGAACGGGTACTGAACTTCCTGATCTGCGGCGTGGGAGAGACCCAGGGGACGAAGTGGAAGAAAGGGAATCCATATCCCAGCCCGTTCTTTGACCGGGTACAGGAGGACAGCGCGGCGCTTGTCTCGCTGGAATCCTACGCAGGGGGCGCGGGGCTGGAAGCCGTACGCAACGCAGGAAACAGCGTGGCTCCGGCTGCGCCCATCCTGGAATTTCCGATGATTGGAAAATAGAAAGGAGTAAACACGCATGATTAGTTTTACTGACCCGAGATTGTATGTAAAGGGCACCTGTGCGGCTATGCTGCTGGACAAAAGTACGGGGGATGTGAAGTATTGGTCCGACAAGTTTCAGACCGGCAACATCACCACATCCCTGACCGAGGGCGAGATCCGTGCGGGTCTTGGCAACGGAATCGCAGCGATCATCCCTTCGGATTCTGACCTCCAGGTAGAATTCACTGCCGCGAACTTCTCTCTGTGGGCGAAGATGGCCCAGGTGGGCGGTACACTGAACTACAATGCCCCGGTCATGACTTGCCAGGTAATCGAAGCAACTGCCGCTTCCTTGTCCCTGGATGTGACCCAGGGCGCTCCCATCGCACCGCTGGGCATGAGTCAGGCGGCAGTGTATGTGCAGGAAGTGGGGACCACCGCGCCGGTGGGGGTGTATGGCAAAGCCTATGCGGTAGACCCGTCCACAGGCGTGATTGCCGATTTTACCGCTACGGTGGGCAAGAAGTACAAGGTGTTTTACACCAAAAACTTTGCCACGGCTCAGGTGGGTACCATATCCAGCTTCTTTGACCCAGGCGTTTATTACTTCCTGGCACAGATGGCGGTTTATGCCAACAAAACTGCTGGGGAGAAGAACAGCGGGACCCGTGTGGGCTGGCTGTATAACATCGTCCCGAGTTTGAAGCTGGGCGGCAACGCCGGTGTGGTAGGAGATCAGACCAACAATGACACCACCAGCATCTCTGGCCGCGCGGTGATCTCTGACGAGGATGTGGTCTCGGAGCTGTGCGGGACCTGCAACGGCGGCGGCAACGTATATGCCTACTACGTCTATGTCCCAGATGACGGTGCGGAAGCTATTTCCGGCCTGGCCGTCGTGGGCGGCACAGTGAACGTGGAGGTAGGCAAGACCGCACAGATTCCCGTCCGCTTTGTGATGGCCAACGGGGAACTGGTGATCCCCGCCTCCTATGGTGATGGGTTTACTTATGAAGCTACGGGTGCGCCGGAGGGTACTACGGTGTCCAATGAAGGTTTGATTACCGCTGGGACTACGGCAGGTGACTTCGACGTGAAGATCATCTATGACAACGGAGGAAAGGACATGGAAGCCTCTGTTACCGCGAGTGTGGTAGCGGCGCCGGAGCCTTGATGATAGAGGGATAAATACTACAGGGCTCCTCGGTTTTGAGGAGCCCTGTAAAAGAAATAGCCCCCCAAAAAGCAGAGGGCTATCGCTTGGTTCGAGCCTGCACTTAATACCCCGCACGCAGGCACGCGGCCGTCGAAAGCGAGTTGCACACTTATAAACCGCTGGCAACACGCGGCAACATTGGGTAGAGCTAAGCAGAGCTTAGTTTCCCTTTTATATTATAAGAATTCCGGTGAGAAATCCACCATCAGCTTATACGAAAAAGGAGGAACCGACTGTGGCGAAATACACAATTACCAATAAATGGATACGGGGGGGGGCATTCTGACCTCCTGACTAGCAGAATGCCCAAAAGGGGGTGCGTCTGATGGCATATGTTGCCCCCAACTGGAAGAATGGCGCGGCCCCCGCGCTGGATGCCGCTGCGTTGCAAGCAATCAGTGATGCCATTGTGGAGTTGCAAAACAAGAACACATCCCAGGATTCACTGATATCCTCCCTGCAGTCAGCGGTCAATGGAAAAGCAAGAGTGGCGTTTGGGACATATAGAGGGACGGGAGCGTTTGGAAGTACACATAGAAACCGTATAACATTGGGGTTTGCACCGTTTCTTTTTATGTGTACGGGTACCTATTGTTATAGCCCCATGAAATATTTTACTGTCGGATTTGGATGCGCGGCTGGGTATGTGACCCCTTCATTCGTTTGGTTAAGGGGGCCAAACACTATTTTGACGAGCGACGTTAATTCTACGAGTCAGCTTGAACACTATAGTATATACCCAACATGGGGGGATACCTTTATGGAGTGGTATAGTGAAAGCAACGCAGAATGCCAACTAAACGCTTTATATACATACTACAATTATCTTGCTTTAGGGTAAACAAAACGTGAAGTCTTTGCAGTTACGAAAAAGAATCACCCTTCCGCCGAAGCGAAATCCTGAGCGGGATTCCACAGAAAGCCTTTTTGTGCTATAATCTTTGTGAAGGGAGGCGAAACCTGTGCAGAGATGGAAAAACCGGTGGCTTCGCCGCAATGCTGGGGCACGTGCGGCGCTGCGGACACGGCCCGCTTCGGCGGATGGAACAAGGCGGTGCAGCGACTGCGCAAATTTCCTCTGCTGCCCGAAGGGGAGCAGGGCCGGAAATCATGTAGACTGCTTTGTGCCCTACACTATGCTGCGGGATCAGGAACGGCGCAGGGAAGAGCACAAGGAAGTGGATCAGTTTGCAGCTGTGATGGGGGGCATTCTTGCCATCTCCTGTGTTGTTCTGGTTTTGATTTTCGTCATCCCGTATGTCCTTGGTATTTGATAGAATACGGACAAAAAAACATACTTTTGAAAGATTCCCTCGCCGCAAGCAGGCGGCGGGAAGAGCCAGAAGGGCTGAACAAACCTCTCGGAAGAAACCGGGAGGGGCGTTCAGCCCTTCTTTTTTTATTCGGGAAGGGAGGAAAGAAAGTGGGAGAGAGCGCAAATGTCGCGGCATTTATTGCCAAGCTGGACACAGCGATTGACGAAGTGATGCAGACAACAGTGGCGGACGGCGCGAAGGAAGCTCTTCAGAGGGCCGCACAGTCAGAAGTGTATTCGTATTCCCCGCTATTCTACAGCCGCAGAGGGACAGCAGGGGGCATCGCAGACAAGAGGAATATGGAAACGGAGTACGGCGGTTTTACGTTGACCATCCAGGACGTGGCCTCCTGGCAGCAGATTTACGGCGGGAGCGCCCCGGGGGAACGGTTAGCGGAGGCCCTTGCATCTGGGTCAGCCCGGTATCACTTTCATCGGGCGGGGCCGAGGCCCTTCCATGAAAAGGCGGAGAAGGAGTACGGCGCACTGTTTGCCGCTGATTTGATTGGTGGGCTTCGGGCCAAAGGTTTTTGAGGAAGGATGGGATAGAGCATGGCAGAGATCGTCACGTTAAAAGTTAATGTTGACCGGGGACAGCTGACCGCCCTCCAGGCGGACTTGGCGAAACTACAGTCTAAGACGGTGGACATTAAGGTAAACGCCTCCGGGTTTGCGGCATTGGACAAGAACATCGTCAAGAACATCAACAGCGTATCCCGCTTTGTCAATGCCGCCTCCCGACTGGAAAAGACCCAGGCCCAAGTGCGGATTGCCCAGGAGCGGACGGCGCAGGCAACTCAGCGGAGGATGACGGCGGAGAGCCAGCTTGCCGCACAGCAGGCGCGGCTTGCAACGCAAAACGCCAGGACGGCAACGGAGGAAGCACGGCTTGCCACCCAGACCCAGAAAACCGCCACGGAGGAAGCCAAGGCAGCGACCCAGGCCCAGAGAGTGGCCCAGGAGCGGGCCAAACTGGCTACCCAGACCCAGCGGACCGCGACGGAAGAGGCGCGGCTTGCCACCCAGCAGGAACGCACACGGACCGCCCAGGCCCGGGCGTCGGCGTCCCAGCAGAGGATGATCCGCTCTACTAACGAAGCGACCCAGGCCAACAATAACCTCATTACCAGCCTTGCCAGCAGCGCAAAGGGAATGGCACAGTCGATGCTGACGGCGGCGCTGATTTATAAGCCTGTCCAGTCGTTCAAGGAAGCTCTGGAAACCATGAAGGCTGTGGATGCCGAGCTGGTCAACGTGGGCAAGGTGACCAAGTGGCCGGAGGAACGGTTGAAGGCCATGGGAGAGCAGGCATACAAGACTGCTTCTGAATATGGCGTGGCGGCGAATGAGTATTTGTCGAGCGTAACGGAGTTTACTCGGGCAGGCTATCTGGGACAGAGCGAGGCGTTGGCAGAGCTGGCGAACAAGACGCAGATCGTGGGTGACACCACGGCAGATGTGGCCAACCAGTTTTTGCTGGCGGTGGACAAGGGCTACCAGATGGGCGGTTCTGTTGAGAAGCTGAGCGCGGTGCTGGACGGGGCCAACGAGATTGGCAACAACTTTGCAACTAGCATCCCGAAAATTGCCGAGGGCCTTGGTAAGGTGGCGCCCATCGGCGCACAGGCCAAGGTGGGCATTGACGAACTGTCTGCCGCCATCGGCACGGTCACAGCCGTCACGCAGAGAAGCGGTACTGAGGCCGCGACGGCCCTTCGCGCCCTGTTCTTGAACATCATGGGCGACACTAAGACGGAGATTGACGAGGGCGTGACCTGGACCACAGGTGAAATCGCGGGTTTGCGGGACGTGCTGAATATCTATGCCTCCGACGTAGTGGCGGCGGCGGATGCTACGGGCAGCCTCATCAATCCCATGGAAGCCATCGGGGCGCTGTCGCAGTCGATGAAGGACGGCGTTCTGACGGAACAGAAGCTGATGGAAATGGTTTCCGACATCGGCGGCAAACTCCGTACCTCTCAGCTGCTGGCCTTGATCCAGAACTGGGATATGTACGAGGCGATGCTGGATAAGTACGAAAACGCCGCCGGGTCTGCCGACCGGGAAGTGGAACGGGCCATGGATTCCTGGGGGAGAAAGACCGAGGTTCTGAAGAACACCTGGACACAGTTTGTTTCCCATATCGTAGAGACAGACACCATCAAAGGGACCATTACCGGGGTCACTGACGTCATTTCCGGGTTGGACACCCAATTTGGCCATGTAGCACTGAGCGTGGGGACATGGACTCTGGGGATTATGGGCGCGGCAAAGGCCGTGAATGCGCTCGGAACGGCCTTTGCTTCCTCAAAACTCATGTCGGGGATCAACTACCTGAGAAGCATGAATGCCCTGGGCGGCGCACAGGGCGTGATGAAAGGGCTTGGATTCCTGATAAAAACTAACCCGGTGATTGCCGGGGGTCTTGCCTTTGCGGGCCTGTATACTTTAGTCAAAGAGCTTCGGGAAGTCGCTCCGACCGTGGAACACGCCAGAGACGAGATAGAAAAACTGCAAGCGCAGCTAGAAGAGGGTTTTGGTGGTGGCAGTGAGTACGAGGACCTTCTCTCCCGGGCGGATAGTCTGACAGCGGCCGAGCAGCAGCGGCTTACCATTTTGAAAGCGCAGAAGCAGGCGTTGGAAGGGCAGATCGAGGACACCAAAGAGTTGGAATTTGCCCGTTTCCAGAATAACCTTGGCATTGGGAACGAGCGTCAGGAAATGTCCGGGAAAACCATAGACGAAACCCGGCTTGACAAGATGAGAAAGACGCAGGAGAGCTTGACAGAGGCTTTCCAAGCGGGTGAGATCGGTGCGACGGAGTTCAAGAAGGGTCTGACAGATCTGATTTCGGAGAGTGAGGAGTATTACAACGCCCTTGTGAAGTATAAGGACGCGGGATACGACCTGACCCAAGCTCAAAAAGCCACGATTGAGCGGTATGAATCTATCGCGCAGCTGCTGGGCACAGCAGAAAATGGGTATCTGTCGGCGGCAGTGGCCTTGGAGCGGTTTGACGCCGCAGCGGAGGTAGGGGGGAAGACCCTGCTCAATGGAGATGCTTTGAAAAAGTCCCTGGAAGAAGCAGGGGCAACGGCGGAGCAGATCGAATCCATCCTGGCGAACATCGGCGAGGATGAGAACACCATCCTGATTGACATTGAAGCTGACCCGAAAGCCGCCTTGGATGCTTTGAAGGAAGTGGGCATTGCAGCGGAGAACGCCGACGGGACGATTGAGATCGACTATTCCGCGTTCAGCGGACTCATGAGCCAGCTGGGCTACACAAATGAAGAGGCTTCTTCCCTGACGCAGAATCTGAGAGAGCTGGGAAATGTCACATTCACGAATCTTCCCGGACAGATGGATGCGACCGGAGCGAAAATCGAAAGCGTTTCAGAGCGGACGCAGAATGCGAAGAGACAGCTGGACGCACTGGGCAGGACGAAGGCCCAGCCGAAGATAGAACTGAAAGATGACGGCGCACAGGCGCGGATCGAAGCCATCAAGAGCAGTCTGGCCGGAATCCCGCGTAGCATCAACGTTGCCATCCGTGTAGCAAATGGGACCGCAGGGGCTATTACCGGAAGTATGCTCAGCCCATATTTGCCGAAACGAGCAGACGCAGAAGGCACCGATGCCTTCCCCGGCGGTAAAACCCTGGTCAACGAGTTGGGGCCTGAAATCATCCGGGAAGGAGGCCGGGCCAGGATCGCCGCCGGAGGCAGGCCGACCATCACCACGGTAGCGCGGGGAGCGCAGATTTTTACGGCGGAAGAGACGAGGGATATTCTCTCCGGGCGCGGGCAGGATATCCCACTCGCGTCTTTTGCCTTTGGTGCGAAGAAATCCGGGTCTATTTCCTCGCTATCCTCTAACGGAACAGGTCTTTCGGAATTTGCCCACAGCAGACCGGCCGGAAGCCAGACCAGCAGCGGGAGCGGCAGCCCAAGCAGTGCAGGGAAGAAGAGTGCGTCCGGTTCTACCGCGAGAAAGTCCAGCTCTGGAAGCGGGAGTTCCGGGAAGAGCGGCGGCAGCAGCGGAGGCGGAAATGATGCACAGCTGGAGGCATTGCAGGCGGATCTTGAGCTTTTGAAGGCGCAGTATAGCTTTCTGGAAGCCTCCGGGGCCGGAGCCGATGCACTCACCGCCAAGTCCAAAGAAATCCAAACGGCCCTGCATAACATCAACAACTACCTCCGGGCTACCAACGGGGAGGAAAAGGACATCGTGTCCAATTCCACCGACTGGTGGAAAGAACTTGAAACGATAAAATCCACCATCACGGAGGCTTACGAGGCGGAGCGGGATTTGCTGGACACGGAGATCGAGCTTTCCCAGCGGCAGGGCCTGAATGTTGGGACGCAGCTGGAGAAGTATCGTCAAATTCAGGATTCCCTACACAAGCAGGCGCAGTATTTAAGGCAGATCGGCGCATCTCAGGCGGAGATCAACAAGCTGTCTTTGGAATGGTGGGATGTTCAAGAGGACATCAAAAAGGCTCAGGAGGATCTTTGGGACGAGTTGAGTGATGCTGTTGATTGGGAACTTCAGCGGGCGGATGAAGCGCGGGAAGCTGAGATTAAGGCCATTGATTACCTCATTGAGCAGAAGGAAGCGGCGCGGGATGCGGCGAAGGAGGAGAAGGAGACCCAGGAAAAACTATTACGCATTGAGGAGGCACGGGCCGCGCTGGAAAACGCGAAGAATGAGCGAACGGTCCGAATGTTCAACGCCCAGACCGGGCAGTGGGAATGGATTGCAGACCCCAAAACGGTGAAGAGCGCCCAGGATGAGTTGGATGAGGCGGAGAAGGACTGGAGGGAATACCAGGAAGAGCTCGCATACCAGAAAGAAATCAGGGAGATGGAGCGGCGCAAGAAGGCCATCAACGATCAATATGATGAGTTGGAAAAGTCCTGGAAGAAGATCACCCAGAGTATGCAGCAGCCAGCCCGGAAAATCAGTGACATTCTTGATGACATTGCTAAGAATGGCACGCCGCAGATGAAGGCGCAGATTGGTAATGTAAATAAGCTTCTGGGCGACCTTGGGAACTACATCAAGGGGGTTATCGGAATCGGTACAGGTGACAGCTACTTCGACGAGTATTGGAGTCAGCCCTTTGACCAGACGAAGGTTGACGAGGTTGTCACCCAAGGCAAGGACTACAGTCAAGACACAGCGGACTATCACGCGATGATGGAACGGGCCTCGAATGTGGATGACTTTTACTACTTTGCGGCACAGCGGCAAGCCAAAATGGAGGCGTTAGGCATCAAGGCAGGGGTGGACAAGGACGCCAACGGGAACGTTTATAAGACCAATGAGCAGATTTGGAAGGAATGGCAGGCAAATCATAAGGGGTGGGAAAATGTTCCGACGAACATGGGAGCGCCCTACACACCGGTAACCGGCGGTGGGAAGACTTATGCTTCAGTAAACGGCAAGGCCCCGGCTGGGATGAAGGTTGGGGACCAAGTAGTTACCCAGGGCGGAACTTATGAAATCACGGGATTCAACCCCGATGGTACTTATCAATCTAAGTATGTGAGTGATACCACTAAGGACACCTATAAGGGTAGTTACGCTAACAGCTCCGGTTCTTCCTCATCTGGAAGCTCTGGCAGCAAGGGAAGCGGTTCTTCCTCCGGGTCCTCTTCTTCCGGCAACAAGGGTGGCGGGACATATGCTTCTGTCAACGGTAAAGCCCCCTCCGGCCTGTCAGCAGGGGACAAGGTAGTCACTCAGGGCGGCACATACAAAATCACAGGTGTCAATAAGGATGGGTCCTACCAGTCTCAAAAGGTGTCAAGTCAGACAAAGAGCGACTATGAGAAAAATGGCGGCACCTACTCCAAGAAGTACGATGAAGGCGGCATCCTTCGCGGCCTGGGCGGCATCAAGGCTACAGCGGAAAATGAAATGGTCCTGCCCCCGGACATCACTGCCGCCCTGCTCAAACCAAGCGCGGACGCTGTGTTCCAGCAGAGAATGAAGGAGCTGGGGCTGATTTATGGTACGCCCCAGCGTCTTGGACCTCAGCTGGCGGGCATGGCCAGGACAGGGAACAACTATGACCACTCTGGCCCGGAGTATCATATGGGCAATATCACCCTCAGCGAGGCCCAGGCAAAGAGCATGACAGTCTATGATCTGGCGCAGAAGGCGAGGAATCTGACTCTATTCAATGGAAGATAGGATGATTTGGAGCCTGTGATACGATGGAGGTGGGAGGTGAAAAGCTGTGCAAAATCTATATTTAATACAATCTGCTGCGGGAAAGAGTGTGAGCGAATTGGAACAGGAACGGTTTGCTTTGCTTGAAAAAGCAAAATTCGTTCTTGGAGAAGGTGATTTTGAAATACGCAGGGTAATTCCTGCTATTGGCATGGCCGTTTTGCATGGGAATTCTGAAGGTCTCAATTCTTTATTCTGCGGGGATTCGGCATTGTTTTGGATGGATAGTCCGGTGGAAAGAATCGGTAGCTGAGAGAGGAGTAAATTATATGACAAATTGCACAATTACCAATAAATGGATGCGGGGGGGGGGGCTCTAGCCTACTAACCGTCAAAATGACGAAGGGGGTGCTGGTATGCCTCTGGTGAATGGGAAATATCAGGCCCCAAACTGGAAGAACGGACAGGCCCCGGCCATTGACGCAGCGGAGCTGCAAGCAATCTGCGATAGATTGCAGGCGCTGGATAATTCTACAGCCTCTCCTATACTGGAGTTTGACGAGACAAAGATAGACACGGTTGCGTCTTCTGGTAAGAGGATTGAATTGGTGGCTCCTTTGATGCCTTACTTTAAAGCTGTGGAATGCTCCGCTTACCTACAGCTACTTGAGACGTTGTCGGAAGCCCCCAATTATCAGTTGGAATTTGTGAACTCCTATAATAATGCGGTTAAAATAAATTACTATAGGGATGGACAAACCGTAGCCAATAATGTTGATGCAATAGTTCTACCTGGAGGACCAAAAAGAAATGGAGAGAGGCTATCAATAAATTGGGGGTGGAATGATGTTTCGACTAGTGGTGTCATCACAAAACTAGATTATTGGGCACAAAATAACGGTGGATTCATCAAGAGTACGTTTTATATCTGGTGTGATAGTTTGATCCAGAGGGTTTATTTGAAAAACTATAATGGGACAACAAAGGTTACTGGGAGAATGGCAAGATTGGGAGTTTTGGAAACATGACACTCCCCACAGCTAAAGCCGGGGGAGTGTCAACGATAGACCATTTTTCAAATGTCAAAGATTACTTAACGTCCCATCCCCCAGGACAATGGCGTTGGACAGATTGCCAAATACCAGCACCAGAGCCTGATCCCCCACGGCCTTGGACGCTGCGGCTCTACAAGCGATGAGTGACGCTATTGTAGCGAACCAGACGAAGAACACGTCCCACGATTCCACCATCTCATCCATGCAGTCAGCAATCTCGGCGTTACAAAGTGGTGGATTGATAGTGGAAGTGGTGCGCCAACTGCATCAACGCAACTTAATGTTTCTGGCTCGACATACCATTTCTTGGAAATCTGGGTATAATTCAGGCTAACATCTGCGTAAAAGGAGGAGTAAACGAATGGAACGAGAAAAAATACCGCCTGCGGAGCAGCAGCGGCGGTACAACGAATTGGAGCAGGAGACCAGCACAGACTTGGCGTATTTCTATTGCTGCATCGCTTTTGATGTTCCCTTCGCTCCAGAAGCGGTACCCAAGGACGAGGGGGCGGACCGGTGGGTGCAGTACCTCAAGAACCTAGCCCGGATGCCGCAATATCTGGACCGGAAGGGCAAGTATCTGAGCTTCCTGGCCGGGAGGACGAACGTCCTGGAGATTTTTGGGGCCAGCTTGGATGTGGGACGGTTCCGGGAAGCTCTGGAGGACGGCAAGCCCGGGACCCGGGAGCAGAGGGAGACTTGGGGTGTGGGGCCTAAAAAATATCCCTACACCGCGGAAGATTATGACGAGCTGGACCGGACTTATAAAATCCTCTCCTCAGATTTGGAGAAGGCCGGGGGCGTGTCTGTGAAGCAGGAGTTTGTCCTTCGCCGCTGCTCCACCCGTACCCTTGAAATGAAACGGCTTGAGGACGCGGGCCGCCTAGACTCAGCCAAAAAGCTCCAGGAAATGATTCAAAAGGACCTGGAATCGGAACAGCTACGCAAAAAGGACGCCAAGCCCGTTGAAGACTTCCGGCTGGATTCCCTGGCCGACGCACTGGAGAAGGCGGGGCTGATGCGGGAGGGAAAGTGGTGCCCCCCCGATGAGGCGTTTGAAATCTTCTTTGGGCATCCCCCTGCCTACCCTTACACCCGGGATGCGGCGGATCAGATGATCCTCATCAATGAGAACCGGATGCGGAACAACGACGGCCTGCCGGAGCTGGGGATTCTGCCGGACGAAATGCGTCTGGTGGATGAGCTGGGCGAGTTTGCCCAGGAGCAAAGTCCCAGAGAAGTGACAGCGTATGAAAAGCTGGGCCTGGTGAAAATGCCCCCTGTGGGGCAGGGGGAAAGCCCGGAGGAGGGCGGGAACTGATGGGAAAGGAGGAAGCATGGCCCATAGGACAGGGAAAGCCTATATCAACAACCTGGGATGGGTGAGCAAGAAGGCCACAGCAGACCGGGACTATCAGGGCTATGAGGACGCCGTGGGGGCGTTTGTGCTTTGGGTGTTCCGGTGGTACCCGGACAAGCTCTTGGACATCCTGCGAAGCCCGGAGGCAGATTATAAAAACGAAGAGCTGATCCAGCGGGTTATGATGCGGGCTTATGCCAGAAAACAGCGGGTCAGTTTTACGGGCTGCCGGGGCCTGACCAAGACTTCCACCAAGTTCAAGTCCAAGCTCATTGACGGGTTGGTTTGGCCCGGAACACAATCCAGTTACTACGGACCGTCCTATAAACAGATGGCGGCGATTGCCTCCAAGACCTTCCACCAGATCGCTCATGATTACCCCGTTTTGGCGGGGATGTGGCGGGTGGCGGCGGAATCCAAGGACGATTTCAAGATCCAGACTGTGTTCGGCTCTACCTTTTCCATCGCCGCCATGCGCGGAGACAATATCCATGATGTGACGGCGGAGGAGTATGCCCAGGAAGAGAACCCTGCCTTTGACTATCTGGAATATAAGCGGGTGGTGCTTCCGGCAGTGCGCCTGTGGCATAACGTCCTGGGCGCCCCGGATGAGAACTATATCGGCTACAAACGCCATGCCATCACCTCCGCCGGACGGAAGCAGAATCATGCTTATCAGACCCGGTGTCGGGTGGCGAAGGCTATGAATGAGGGCGAGAGTGCTTTTGCCATGGATATCTCCTGGGAGAGCGTAGTCCTGCAGCTCATGCGGCCTTTCGATTGGGCGGCGGACCTGAAAGAAGAACTGACCCCAGAGGAGTGGATGCGGGAGATGGAGAGCCGTTACACAGGAACCGATGAGTTCCCCATGCTCACGGAAGAAACCCTGCTGGACAGCCAGAGAAACGCCGTGATGGAGCGGCAGCACTGCTGCAAGGAAGCGGAATGCAAGCTGCGGCCCGAGGATGTGATCTACATCGTGGGCTACGACGTGTCCTACGAGGACAGCGCCCGCAACGCCAAGTGTGCTCTGGTGGTGCTGAAACTCACCCGGTACAAGAACTATATGAAGCGCAACGTGTACTGCAAGGAAGTGGTCTATGTGGATGACTGGCCCCCGCCGGACAATCAGATGGTGCAGGCGCGAAAGCTGAAGGACGTGTGGAATCGTTTCTGCTATGAGGGCAGCGAGACCTATATCGCCATTGACTGCTGGCAGTACGGCAAGGGCGTGGTGGAATGCTTGATGATGGACCTGGCCGACGGACTGCCGCCACTGTGTGTGTATGAGCACGCCATGTACCGGGACACGGAGCTTCCCGGATCTTTGCCGGTGATCTACCCCATCAAGGCCGGCGGTGCGGGGGTGACGGATCCGGACTTTGAGATGATCAAGTATGCCCAGACCCAGTTTGACAACCACAATGTATCCTTACTGTTGGGGAATCAGCGGGAGGGTGTAGAGGCATACAAGCGGTATCACAACATCAAGACGGATATGCAGGACTGGTATATCGTCAAGCCATATCAGAAGTGCCGGGAGCTGGTGGGGCAGATCCAGAATCTGAAGCTCATGCCCTCTGGCGCTGGAATGAGTGAGAAGCGGATCAGTAAAAGTATCCAGCGTGACAGCTGGTCAGCTTTGAAGTATGCCCTGCGCTTTGCCCAGCGGTTAGAATGGCAGAATCTGCGGCAGAGGAACCGGAGCAGCGATTGGGACGAACTTCTGAGGCAGTACGAGGACAAGGCCCCTGGACGCTCTGATCTTCTCTCCTGGGGAGGACGAGGGAAAGGGAGGCTGGCGACACAGAGGAAAGGAGGCAGATTATTTTGAGCAGCGCAAAGGAAAAAGTGTGGAAGGTCTGGGCTATGCCTTTCGGCGAAGATACGTCCCGGGAGGCCCAATCCTTTCCCTGCTGCCGGATCACGAAAGACTATATTCTGGTCTACAGCCCGCAGCCGCCCGAGGGAGCGGCGGTGGAGGTTGGAGCGGAAGAACTGTACCGGCTGACCGGGCAGGACAATGACTGGCTCCTGGGGGCACTCCTGGAGCAGCTGGGACGCAGGATGAAGGAAGAGGAAAAAGAAATCCAGTCCCGCCTGCGGGAGAAGGTGGAACAGCTGGCTGCTGAGCTGCAGAAGGAAGCAGAGAAAGAAGGGCTGCCCTTATGAGAGAAGCACGGAATCTGACGGAAGATTTACAGCAGGCGGCATTCGGCTCCTACCAGGAAATCTTTGATACGTTCCGCACTTTGTCACAGAAGTATGGGAACCTGTCGCAGGACGGCATGATCGCCGCCTTTACGCGGGTGAGCGGGCAGGGGGCTTTCCTCAATAACCCCTACATACAGAACCGGCGGGTGAAAGGTATTTCCTCTCTTCCGGCGGACTTCACCAAGGACCAGGTGGGGGAGATGCTGCGAAGCGCGGAGAGCAACGAGCAGCCCCTGCGGCAGGTGGAGCATGGGTTGGAGTATACGGCTTATCCGCTGCTCCACATGAGAAAGGTCTACCAGGACCTCCTGACCTATCACAACTGCTTTACGCCGGCTTTTGTAGACAGGGAGGACGTGAAGAAGGATTCCTTCTGGCGGGAATGGCGGCTGCTGGAAAAGATGAGACGGGAACTGAACCCAGGACGATGGGCCCATCAGATCGCCGGTCAGGCCATGCAGGAGGGGAAGGTGTTCTATGTTCCCCGGGTGGAGGTGGACAAGAGCCACAATGAAGTCTGCCACGCCTTTCTGCAGCAGCTGCCGTCGGACTGGACCAAAATCGTGGGGTTCAACAATAAGTCGAAGTATACGGTGTCGTTCAATCTCTTCTACTTCCTGCAGCCGGGGACGAACCCGCTCCAATTCGGGGACCTGTTCCTGCCTTACCTGGACCCGTTCTTTTCCCTCCTGCCGCCAAAGCCCCCGAAAGGGACGGGCAGGACGGTTCTGTACGCATCCAAGAATGCCTTGGACCTGACACGGTTTGAGGCCATGCAGAAAGCGGGGACGCTGGGAGGAGAAGTGGATGCCTATTATCAAAACGGGCGTTGGTTCTATTGGGTGACCCTCCCCGTGGAGAAAGTCTTTCCCTTTGAGATAGACGATGCCAACCGGGCAGTGGTATCCCCGTGGACGGGCCTGTTTTTGAGCCTGATCCAGCTGGCCCAGTATGAGCAGGTGCAGCTGGAGCTGGTGCAGAACCCGCTGATTTCCCTGCTGACGGGGGAAATCCCTTATTATGATTCCCAGTCCTCCAAACTGGAGGATACCTACCGGCTGTCCAGGACGGGCCAGAAGATGTTTGAAAGTTTCTGGTACCAGATGTTGGAGCAGAGCAACACCAGCGGGATCGGCCTTTACATGGCTCCCCTGGCAAATATGAAGCTCCACACGCTGTCGGAAGCCCCTGGCGCCACGGAGATCAGTTCCAATGGCTACGCTTACACCATGGCGAAGGCAGGGCTGGCGGGCATCATCCCCACGAAGGAGGATCCGAAGGCCGGACTAGCGCAGATATCATTCAAGATCGAGAGCCGCTTTGCACAGCAGATTTATGGCGATTTTGAGCGGATGGTAAACTGCATCGTGAAGGGCCTGCATCTGAACTACCGATGGACTTTCCGTATGTTTGGAGATCTGGCGACAGACCCGGAGTTGGAGGAGGGCGCCCGAAAAGGTATGACTTTGGGCATCCTGCCAGACACCATTTTGTACAACGCCCTGCACGACCGCAGCATATTGGATGATATGTCGGTATCCTTCGCGGTGGCGGAAAGTGGTATCATGGACGCACGGCTTCCCTTGGTGACCAGCTACAGCGCCAAGAATCCGGACAGCGGTCTGCCGCCGGAGGTAAAGCACGAGCTGAACCCTGGGGGACGCCCGGACAGCGGAGGGAAGGCTACGTCGGAAGGCCAGGAGCAGGACATTGACCAGGGAGGAGGCACGGTGTGAGATGGGGAAAGTGAGAGTAAGTGCGGCGGACCTGCGGTGCATCAACGACGCCCTGGAATCCGGGTGTGATGTGCGCATCCAGAATGTAAAAGGCGGCTACCGCATCATTGCGGAGCGGCCCAAGGTATTGAAGCGAGAACCGGACCGGGAAAACAGAACGGAGGAAAATACATGGCAAAGTGTATAAATACCACTATTTACCAGTGGGGGGGGGGGCGATCTAGCCTCCTGACTGGCAGAATGCCCAAAAGGGGGTGCGTCTGATGGCATACGTTGCCCCCAACTGGAAGAATGGCGCGGCCCCAGCGCTGGACGCTGCCGCCTTGCAGGCAATCAGCGATGCCATTGTGGAGAACCAAGGAGATATTGCCTCACTCAAAACAGCAGTGGCAGAGAAAGCAGATGTGGTAATCGGGTCCTATGTTGGCACGGGTGGCTATGGAAGTTCGCGCCCGTCTTCGCTCACATTCCCTAGTCCAGTCGAGTTTCTTTGGATATATGCTATTCGTTATGGAGATGGCAGCATAGGCTCTACGCTTTATCGAGGGATGACTACCCTTCCCACCCTCACATTGTTGATGAATACTTGGCGCACGACACGCGGTTTTGATCTTATTAACCACAGTTTGACTTCTGCCGCTGCAGCAAGGCGCACCAACTCTGGAAAAACTGTAGAGTGGTACAATAGTAATTCGGATAGTTCACAAGGTAGTATCAGTGGCTATACTTACTATTATTTGGCTGTATTGCAATAGGTCAGTGCAGAGAGCAATTCTCTAAATAAGTAGAAGGAGCATAAAATGAAACTAATCGAAATCGCCGCTCTGGAAAACGGGGCGCATAGAAACCAGGAAATCTATGGGGTTGAAGATATGGAAATACCCAAGGGATACGCCGTCATCCCAGAGGATATGGAGATACCGGAAACCTTTCCGTTTGTGAACGTCAAGGCTGAGCCCGTGACACGCACGATGGATGTCGGCAGGGACGAAGAGGGCAACCCTGTTCAGGACACCTTCGAGCGCATGGAGGTAGTGGAACTCACCCCAGGCGAAGTTCCACCCCCGGAGCCAGAGCCTCCCAGAGAGCCCACCGACAGCGAGATTTTAAGCGCCATGCTTGGTCTGGCGCAGTAAGAGGAGGGAAACGAAATGGACAAGCTGCAAGCAGCCGAACAGTTCCGCCGCACCTTACAGCTCTTTGCGGCAAGCTTGGGCGAGGATCAGGCCAGGGAAGTGGCAACCATCTACCCCCACTATGCGCCTGGGACTGTCTACACCAAGGGCCAGTACATCATTGCGGGGGAGGACGGCAACGGGGACCCGCTGCTTTATCGTGTTGAGCAGGACCACAGCAGTCAGGAGGATTGGCCCCCAAAGAGTACGCCGTCCCTCTATACCTGCCTCAGTCTGACGGAAGAAGGATATCCCATTTGGAGTCCGCCCAGCGGGGCGCAGGACGCTTATAACATGGGTGATATCGTTTCCTGCGACGGGAAGCTTTGGAAGTCGGAAATCGACGGGAACACGACGCAACCCGGGAGTGACGGGCGGTGGTGGAGTGTTTATCATGAGGAATGAGAACACACCCCACTGACATTGTTTGACATTCCCCAAGTTTATGGTATAATCAGCTTAATATGAAATTCCTCGTCGCAAGCAGGCGGCGGGAAGAGCCAAGCTGGGCTGTTTTCTCCTGAACAAGGGGAAGGCAGCCCAGCTTTTTTCAAAGGGAGAGGAGGTCAGACGGTGCTTTTCCAACCCACGAACATCACCCCATCCCTGCGGGGAGAGCTGGGAAACGGGACGGTGGACGCTACCAAGGATTTGACAGTTTCCTGGCAGGTCAACGGCAATTCACCGCTGACGGCCTTCCAGATCGTGATCTATCAAAACAACACCTCCAGCACCCAGGTATACACCACGGGAAAGAAAACGGACAACTGTCCGTTCTACGGAACCAACTACGCCGGGGCTGTGGAGACTTTTTCGTATACCATCCCCAAGGCGGCGCTTTCCGGCGCAGGCATCACAAATGGGAAGGAATATAAGTTGGTCATCACCCAGTGGTGGAGCAGTTCGGAGAGCGTGGTACAGACCAGCGCGGCGGCGTTTCTCACCCGGGCGGCGCCATCCTTGGCTTTGAAGAGTTTCCCGCCGGTCCTGGCAGTACGCTTGTATACCTTTGAGGCCAACTACACCCAGGCCCAGGGTGATGTCCTGAACTGGGTGCGCTGGCAGATCGCCCTGCAGTCTGACGTGGGCAATCCCCTTTACGACAGCCACAACATTTACGGGACCGCAGAGCTGAAGGTCTCTTATGACGGCTTTTTCTCCGGCGGGGCCTATGCAGTGCGCTGCCGGGTTCAGACGGTGAACGGTGTGGAGGCGGATACGGGCTGGGTGAGTTTCCGGGTGAACTACGCATCCTCCATGCTGGAGGGCGTTGTGACAGCCCGCTGCGCTTCCGGGCAGAAGAGCGCAGTGCGGGTGGAATGGCCCGCCATCTCCTACACACCGGGGAGCGGCACGGGGAGCTGGAGCGTGAGCGAGGGGATCTTGAATCTGTCCCCCGGGTCCTCCGTTACTTGGGATACCACCAACGGGAAGGGTTTGGTATTCCCGGCCCCGTGGTCCATTCTCTATAAAACGGCCCTGGGGGGTGTGAGCGCAGCCCTTATCACCATGACTACCGGTGGCGGAACGCTGGCAGTGAGCTATAACGCGGCCAACCTGACCCTGAGCATCACTCTGGGGGGAACGACGCTGGCGGCGTGGTCCGGGCTGACAGCCAACGCCCAGCTCAACATGGTATTGACCCCGACGGCCCTCTACCTTTATAAGCTGGAGTATACCGGAGGGCTATATCCTTCGGCAACCCTGTTTCCTGGTCCCAACCTCTTCCCTATGGCGGACAACTTTCCCACTGTGGGGCAGCAGGCTTTTTCCCTGCGCTATACCCAGGGCAGTATCGCCAGCGTCACCTTGGGGGCAGTACAGAGCTGCGATTTTATCGAGATCATCCAGAGGGAACCGTCCAGCGCGGCCATTCAGGCGCTGTACAACGGACGGCCTTATACACCCGTTTACGATTCCAACACCTACCTGCTGGCGGACTTCTCCAACGGCCTGAACGCCGGGAACCTGGGGAACAACAGCAGCGGAGAGCTGACGGGACTGGCCCTCTACCGCCGGAAGGGGAGCGGGGGCAATTTGAAGCATTTGGCAGATCTGCCGCTGACCACCGTGGGCGTCTATGACTACGGCGCGGCCAGTCAGCAGGGACCCTATGTCTACTACCTTTTCCCACTGGGTACTGACACTTATATTGCATCGCCTATTCAATCCGGGGAGATCGTTCCGTGCTTTTGGAACTGGTCTATCCTCTCCTGTGTGGATGGGACAAGGGAAGGGGAGTATCAGGTCCAGGCGGAGTACCGCTTTGGGAAGAACTTGGTCAGCGGGAGTATGAGCAACAACAACGCCCCAAACGTGATGAAGAATTTCACCCGTTATCCCACGATCCAGCCGGAGCCGAGCAATTATCTTTCCGGTACCCTGCAAAGCCTGATCGGCATCATCGACTACCGGGACGGGAACGGCTACAGCGACACCCTGGACTTGCGCGATGAAATCTACGAGCTGTCCACCACGTCGAACACTCTCTTCTTGAAGAACCGGAAGGGGGATCTGTTTCCGATTCGCCTGAGCGACGCCACGTCCATGGAGACTATGGACGCCAGCCGGGAGCAGGCCCAGAGCGTGTCCCTGTCTTGGGCGCAGACCGGCAGCGGGGAGGGTGTGTCCCTGCTGGCCTATACCGATATTGATGCCTGAGTTTTAACCTGGTCGAAATCGACCCCTTTACTCAAAACAGAAGGAGGGAATCGCTGTGGCCTACTTCGCCGCCACCGGAAGCGAACAGAGCTTTACCATGCCCAAAGCGGGGCGGTATTACATAGATGTGGCCGGCGCGGAAGGCGCTGTGGGCAACAGCTATTCCGGCAGCTATGGGTCTGTCCCCGGCAAGGGAGCCAGACTTCGCCTGCTGGTAGATCTGGCCGCAGGGGATGTTCTGACGGTCATCGTCGGCAAGCAGGGAAAGGGGACCAACGGGACCGCGAAGGATGGTGCTTCCGGCGGGTCCGGCGGCGGGACCTTCGTTTTCAAGCGGATTGCTTCCGTCACCAACGCCAACTATCAGTTCACCAAGAACGGGGTGAACTACGAGGTGTTGGCCGTAGCCGCCGGCGGCGGCGGGACCGGGGACCAGAGCTATAAATCAGCGGTGAGCAACGGGGCCAACGGCCTTGGCGCAGCATATAAGCATCCGGGAAACTATGTGGCCTGGTCCACCCAGACGGCAAGCCTGACCTCCTCTGTGAGCCTGTCCGCCCCGCTGAGTATTTCTCAGTATATCGCCAACGGAGCTGGGGGTGCTTACTATACCCGCGGTTCCTCCACAGGCACCGGAGGATTTGGCATGGGCGGAGCCACGGATGACAATCCCTCCTGCGGCGGCGGCTGGTCCGGCAATAACACGGGGGTCTATTCCTGGGCCATCAACACCAGTGCCATAGGCGAGGACGGGGCCAACAGCGGGGATGGTTACGCGGAGATCACCGAGCTGAAAACCATGCTGACCAACCTGATTCCCAACCCCAGCTTTGAGACGACGGCGGATTGGTCCGGGCTGACCCGTTCCACCACCTATGCAGATTTTGGGCAATATTCCTCCCGCCTGGGGAGCACGTCAGGCACCGGCACCTATATCAATACGGTCAAGCCCACCAAGCCCCCGGTGAAGGGGCACAAATACTATGGGCGGCACTATCTGCGCACCACCACCAATGTCACCACGGCGGATAACCGCTTTGAACTCTACGCCGGAGACGGTGCGGGGCTGAACTTCGTGTTTGGCAACAACGGCGGAAATCACCCCCAGTGGGATATGGAGTCTAAGATCATCACGCTGACCACACTGGCCTCCGCCGCGTCCAACTACAGCATCCGCAACTTTACGGTCAACGCCTCCAATTATGTCTACTGCGACGGGCTGATGCTCATTGACCTGACTGCAGCCTTCGGGGCCGGGAACGAGCCCAGCAAGGAGTGGTGCGACCGGGTGATCCCCTTCTTCGAGGGGACCAGGGCGGTGACCGTGCGGGCCAAGGCCACCATTACCAGGCAGCCGGTGAGCGGGAGCTATATCATCAACACCGCCGCCTCGGCCCTGACGGTTGCCGCCACGGGACAGGGGACGCTTTCTTATCAGTGGCAGCGGTCCAGCAACGGCAGCAGCTGGACCAATATTTCTGGGGCGACGGGGACCGCCTACACCCCGCCGACAACGGCCCTTGGAACCATCTATTACCGCTGTGTGGTGACGGATACCCTGGGCGCCCCGGCCCTGTATCCCTCCACCGCACTTTATCCTGGAACCGTGCTGTACCCCATGGCGGAGGGTCTTTACGACACAGCGGCCACCAACAGCACGGCGGTGACGGTACTGGTTTACGGAGCGGTGGCCCCCACTATCACCACCCAGCCTGTGAGCGCCACCTACGATAACAGCGAGACACCGGTTCCTCTGACTGTAGCGGCGTCGCCTCCAGCCAACGGGACCCTGGAATACCAGTGGCAGAACAGCCCCAACGGAAATACCTGGACGAATATCTCTGGAGCTACAGGGACCAGCTATACACCGCCCACCAGCACCAACGGGTCCATTTCCTACCGCTGCGTGGTGACGAACGTGGTTCAGTCTGACCGCAAGTCCACCAATTCCAACACGGCTACCATTACCATCCGAGGTGCCGTAGCACCTACGATCAGCGCACAGCCCCAGAGTTCGGCCTATGGACTGGAGGACACGCCGGCGCCTTTAAGCGTGACAGCGTCCACCACCCAGGGAACGCTGAGCTATCAGTGGTCGGTGTCTGGGGACGGGGGCATCACCTGGGCCAATATCGCCGGAGCCACGTCCAGTACCTACACCCCGCCCACGGACAGCACGGGGACGAAGCAATACCGGGTGACGGTGACCAGCACAGTGGGCATCTCTACCGCTTCTGTGGTTTCTGACCCGGCCAGCGTTACGGTTTACGCCGCAACAATACCGGTATTTACCAGGCAGCCCACCGGGGCCACCTATGACCATGGGGCAGAGGCCGCGCCTCTGACAGCGGCGGCAAGTGCGGAATGGGGCGCTGTTCTTTATCAGTGGGAACGGTCCGAGGATGCCGGCGCAAGCTGGAGCGAGATCCCGGGAGCCACGGCGGCTTCCTACATGCCCCCGACCACCCCGGGTGGGACGGTTTCCTACCGGCTCAAGGCCACCAATATCGTTGGCCCTACCTCCGAAAGCGCCTATTCCGACACTGCGGTCATTACCATCCTGTCGGCCTCCGCGCCTGTGTTTGCCGCGCCCCTGAGCGGGGCGGAATACGATCAGGGAGATCCGACGACCGCTCTGATCGGAACGGCCGCATCCCCGCATGGTACCGTGACTTATCAGTGGTACGGCAGGACGGGAAGTGGGGCTTTCTCCGCCCTCACAGGCCAGACTGCCGCAGCCTTTACGCCGCCCAGCGCGGCCCAGGGTGTGTATCAATACTACGTCGTTGCCACCAACACCGTGGGGACTTCCACGGCCACGGCCCAAAGCAATACCGTCACCATCACGGTCTATGGGGCCACGGAGCCGATCTTTACGGTTCAGCCAGTGAGTGCGGATTATATTGAAAACGACCCGGCAGCGGCTCTGACTGTTGCGGCCACCGTGGAGCGGGGAAGCCTTGCCTTCCAGTGGCAGTTGTCTCGGGGGACGGTCCGGGCGTGGTCTGATATCCCGGGGGCAGACGCAAACGCTTATACACCACCTACCAGTGTCCCGGGAACATACCAGTACCGCTGTGTAGCGGTGAATACCGTGGGTACCTCCGTCGCTACCAGCTTTTCGGAGACGGCGCAGATCACGGTGACAGCGGCCCAGGTCCCTGTTTTCCTGCATCCGCTGGTCAATGCCACCTACAGTCTGCTTTCCCTCACCGGGGAGCTGGACGGCACGGCGGAGGTCACGGACGGGGGTACTATCACTTACCGGTGGTTCATGGCAGAGAAGGGACAGTCCTTTGTGGAAATCCCTGACGCGGTGTATGCTGCCTATCAGCCCAAGTCCATCACGGCAGGGGTATGGCAATACTACGTCATCGCTACTAACACGCTCCATAACTCCGTACGCAGCGCCACGTCCAATACGGCGGAAATTACTATCATCGACCGGCGGTGGACGGCGGCGGAGAAGATGCGGGACTATCTAAACCAGCTCCGCACACCCTTTGTAAAATTGTGCCGCCTGCGTTTCCTTCAGCCCGACGGGTCCACGGCCTTTGCCCTGGACAACAACCCCTTTAACCGCCGCAGTGGGGCTTTTATCGCCGACGGGAGCATTTCATGCAACCTCCAGAACGGCACCCGCCGTACAGCCACGGTGAATCTCTCAAACCTCGATGCCGCCTACGACTACAACCTCAACATGGTTTGGTTCGGTCAGGAGATCGCCATCGATGAGGGCCTTGTCCTCTCCAATGGGGAGGACTACTACATCCAGCAGGGAATCTTCTGTGTGGAAAGCCCAACGGAGACCGTAGAGCCAGGGAACCGGGTGGCCCAATACAATCTTACTGATAAATGGTCCATGCTGGACGGAACGTTGTTTGGCTACCTGGAGGGGACGTATGAGGTGAAAGTGAACACCAACATTTTTGAGCCGATTCAAGCGATCTTGTCCTTGGACCGGGGGAATGGGCGGAAAGTAGATGCTGTGCCACCGGTTTTCACGGAATATTACAACACAAAAACCCAAAAACTTGCGGACGGAACTACAGTCAAGCTAACTGATTCTCCGTATACTCTTCGTGTTGATGGGGAGAGCGGGTCCTATGGAGACGTGGTTCTGGGGATGGCGGAGATGGTAAATGCCTGGGTCGGCTACGATTCCGCAGGTGCCCTGCGCCTGGACCCATCCCAGGATGATATCCTTGACACGGACAAACCCATACTCTGGCGTTTCTCCATGGAGGAGGCACAGTTATTGGGCGCAGCCTACACGGTGAAAAACACGGAAGTCTACAATGATTACATCGTGATCGGCGAACAGTTGGATGACAACAGCCAGCCTGCGGGTCGGGCCACCAACTTAGACCCCATGAGCGACACCAATGTACAGACCATAGGCCGCAAGACGTTCCGGCAGAGCGCGGCGGGATACGCCACAAAACAGCAATGTGAAGACAGAGCTGTTTGGGAACTGAAACGGTCTGCGGGATTGCAAAAGGCGGTGTCTATCTCCTGTACGCAGATGTTCCACCTTGAGGAAAACAACCTTGTCACCGTGACCCGGACGGACAAGCCGGGGTCTCCGGTAGAGCGGCACCTGATCATGGGCTTTGAGCGGCCCTTGGCAGGCACAGGGGAGATGACCATCACGGCAGTGTCGGTGAATGATTACCCAAACGCCACGGTGACGGGTTGGCCGGAGTGATTTTAGGGCTGTGATACAATGAGAGATAAGATGACAGGAAGGAGAGATATGACTATGGCGAAATACACAATTACCAGTAAATCCCAACGGGGGGGGGGTGCCTCCATAACACCCTAGGCACCTTGCACAAGGGGGTGGCGTGATGGCTTACGTTGCCCCCAAGTGGAAGAACAGCGGACCGCCCGCCTTGGACGCTGCCGCGCTGCAAGCGATTTCTGATACATTGGCGAAAGTGCCCATTGAAAATGGTGGGACTGGGGCTACCAGCGCTGCGGCTGCCCTCCATGCACTCATCAGTGCAGTCGAAGGAGTGAATGAAACGGGGATCACTTCCAGTTCCCGTATCCCATTTGATGTTTGGCCAGATGGCCCTGCGAAATATATAACAGCGAATGGACTCGGAAGGTACTTTGCAAGAAATGTTGATGGCCTGATGATGCAGGTTGGTTCCTATGTCGGGACAGGGCTTTATGGAAGTGGTAACCATAACACGCTTACTTTCACCATGTATCCTAAATTTGTTTGGCTGTTTGGGATGTGTAATTCCAGTTATACAAGTGGAATAGGCACCAAACTTAGTCTGATAGGAATCAACGACGGGGGAGATAACAACACCATTTATTCGACAGCACCTGGATGGTATGTGTCTGGGTACAAACAAGAACAAGGATTTTGGTATAAATCTTCTTCTACATATTCATATGGGCGTGAACAAAGTATATCAACCGGAGATGGCAGAGTGAGATCTTTAAGATGGTATAACACACAAAGTGCATCTGCACAGCTTAATCAAAGCTCAACGAGGTATATATGGCTTGCTTTGGGCTGAGCTTCGAATCCTGCTACAGATAAATGATTGAGAGGGGGAAAACGTATGAAGAAAACAGAACCGATCGGCACCCTGCGCTTCAAAGACGGAACGGACGTTGAAGTGACAGGGGAGAACAACCGCTACTGGCTGTGTCAGTACGGGCAGTTCCGCAAGAACAACCCGGCAATCGAAGGCTTCACCCCGCCTTCTAAGAAGCCGAGGCGGAGCGAACCGGACTTTGAAGCGTTAGGGGAGGTGAAGGAAGATGTCAGTCGTTAATGGCGTTTATGAAGCGCCAGACTGGAAGGACGGGCAGCCTCCGGCGATCAGTGCGGAGGAGCTGAGGGCTATAGCTCAAGCTCTTACTGGGCAGGTGGGTATTCCTAATCCTGTTTTCTCTGGAAGTATTTCGATGGGGAGATATCCTGGAATTACCGTCGGAGAAAATAGTACTGCACTTGGAAATCAAGTATCTGCATCAGGAAAATATTCTCATGCAGAGGGAAAGAATGCTCGTGCGCAAGGCCAATACTCCCACGCAGAGGGAAACTACACTACCGCATCAGGAGAATCATCCCATACAGAGGGGGACCGTACCACTGCATCAGGCACAAACTCTCACGCAGAGGGAGACCGAAGCTCAGCGTCAGGAGCCTACAGCCATGCTGAGGGATATGTTACAAAATCACAAGCTTTTGCCAGCCATTCAGAGGGAAGTCTAACTATCGCATCGGCTGATTACTCCCATGCTGAAGGGAGAGGCACTACAGCGTCTAACTATAGCTCTCATGCGCAGGGAATGTATAATAAACCCATGGAAGGCGGTGGGACTGGTGGCAATCTTGTTGGCGATGCAATGGTTATTGGTAATGGAATGAATGAACAAAGCCTTTCCAATGCTTTCCGAATCACTCGATCTGGGGCCGTCTACGGCGTCGGCAGCTTCCACACCAGCGGCGCGGACTATGCCGAATACTTCGAGTGGGCTGACGGCAACCCCAACGCCGAGGACCGCGTGGGCCGCTTCGTGACGTTGGAAGGGGACAGGCTCAAACTGGCCGGTCCGGGGGACTATCTGCTGGGCATCGTCTCCGGCAACCCCTGCATCGTCGGCAACGGTGATGAGGACTGGCTTGGCCGCTGGGTCCACGACGAGTTTGATCGTTTTGTGAAGGAGTACCTGGAGGAGGATAGGGAACCCCTGGATATCCCCGAGGGCCTGTCCGATGAGGAACGCCTTGCCCTCATCACTGCCCCGGATGTGCGGGAGGAGAACGGACAGTATTACCGCATCACCTCCCGGGTGGTGGACTATGAGACGCCTTCCTGGCGGCTGAAAGCGAACCCTGCATATGATCCGTCTCAGCCCTACGTTGAGCGAAGGGACCGGCAGGAGTGGGACACAGTAGGTATGCTGGGGGTGCTGGCGGTCCGGGATGACGGGACCTGTCAGGTAAACGGCTTCTGTCAGGTGGCAGAGGGCGGCGTTGCCACGGCGGCGGAAGGATATGTCCCTGGCCTCACGTACCGGGTCATTGACCGGGTGAGTGACAAGGTTGTAAAAGTGGTTTTCCGCTGAGGGAAACCTTGAAAATTCAAAGGAGGATATCATCATGGAAAAGAACGTATTTTGGCAGAACCGCAAGGCCATCCAGGCTATCTGCAAGCGGGACAATGTGGATGTGGATGTTGCCACGCGTAAGTTCATCCACGAGGCCAAACTAACCGACTATGGGGATGACTGGGCCGACTGGCAGATGGAATGCCGGAAGTACATGAAGTCCAAGGACAAGACGCTGGCGGATCTGTTCCGCTAAGGAAAGAGGTGTTAAATATGAGAATCGACTGGGCAAGGAAATTGACCAGCAGGAAGCTGTGGATGGCGCTGGCCGCGTTCATTTCGGGTCTTATCATGGCCTTCGGCGGCGGCGAAAGCATGGCGCAGACGGTGAGTGGTTGCATCCTTCAGGGGGCTGCGGTGCTTGGGTACTTACTGGCAGAGGGCCTGACAGACGCTTCCTCTGTGGTTCCGGGAGAACCCGACTATGTGAAGCAGGTTCAGGGGACGGGTGTTACCGTGAGCAAAACCACGTCTATCTGGGACAGCACACAGAGCGGAGGGGATGACGGTGAGTAACAGCCCCCTGGTGAACTATACAAAGCTGTCTCCCTACTGTACGAAGCCGAGGAACAAGCAGATCAAGGGGATCTCCATCCACACTATGGCAGGCCCCGGGAGCGTGGAGGGCTGCGGACAGGTATTCCAGACTACCAGGGCTTCCTCCCACTATGGCATTGGGCCGGACGGCAGGATCGGGCAGTACGTGCGGGAGGAGGACCGCGCCTGGTGCTGCAGTCACGCCGTAGACCACAGCGTGGTGACCATCGAGGTTTCCAGCATCCAGGCATACAAGGAGCCCTACGCCTGTACCGATGAAGCCTATGCGGCGCTGATTGATCTGTGTACGGATATCTGCCGCCGCAACGGCATCAAGAAGCTGCTCTGGGTGGAGGGCAAGGAGAACTGTCCGGCCTACACAGGGCGGTGGGATGTGTGCAACATGGTCCCGCACCGCTATACCACGGACAAGGGGAAGTCCTGCCCCGGGAACTACCTGTTCGGGCGGTATGGGGATATCGCAGAAAAAGTGAACGACCGGCTGGCAGGACAGATGATCAACAAGGAGGATGAACTGGATATGACCATCGACCAGATGATTGAGGAAATGACGCCGGAGCAGGCGTACAAACTGGCCCAGAAGGCGGAGCTGCACGCCAAGACACTGCCGGAACCGGCGTGGAGCCGGAAAGAGGGCCACTGGCAGCGGGCCGCCGATGCTGGTGTCATGGACGGCACTGCCCCGGAGCGGTACGTCCGCCGGGATGAGCTGGCGGCGGTGCTGGGCAGGAAATGGCTGATCTGAATCATGTTGGAATGGATCGGGAATTACCTTGGGGACGCTGCGGCTTTCCTGTTGCTCGGGTCTGGTCTAATCGAACTCGTCCCCATTCGTATCAATCCGTGGTCTTTCGTGTTCAAGAAGATCGGACACGCAGTCAACGGGGAGGTCATTAGTAAGGTCAACGACCTTTCGGAGGCTTTGGATAAGCACGTCCAGGCCGATGAGCGGCGGGAGGCAAGAGAAGCCAGAGAAAAAATTCTGCGCTTTTGTGATGAGACCCTGGAGGGCAGAAGGCATAGCCAGGAGCACTTCAATGAGGTGCTGGACGATATCACAGAGTACAAGCGATACTGTGATGAGCACCCGGATTTCCCCAATGATAAAGCGGTGCTGGCCATCGAGAGGGTGGAGCAGATTTATCGCAAGTGCTTGGAGGAGAACGACTTTCTCTGAGAGAGATGGGGCTGTCGGGGGTATAAATCCCTCGGCAGTTCCGTTGTCTTCATAATAGTTCTCCTTCTACAGAGGGAGATATATTGTGAAGTATCAATGGTAAAAAAATTAGCTATTCAAGGTATACTCCATGTGCCGATCTGGGTAGATGATGATTTCTTTGATGAGAATCCTCCAAAATTCCTGCTTTCCTTCCCGGGACATACTGCGGTAGGTTGTTTCCCAGCCCTCGGACAGCAGCCTTTCTGCCTTGTCAAAGTTGGGCCGCTCCTGGGAGGCTGATTCCATGCGGAGGGCATCAATCTTCCCCGTATAGGTTGCCTGGTCTTTTTTATACTCTTCCAGGCTGATAAGATCGTTAAGATATAGGTCCTTTAGTTTTCCGACCTTGGAGGTGAGGGCGGCAATCTCGCCCTTGTAATCACGCTGCTTTTTCTGCTCGTATAGGCGATCCACTGCGACCTTCCATTCTGACATCTTTTCGTTGATGGTTTCCATGAGGAAGGTTTCAACTTTCCGTTCTAAGAGATTCGTCGTGTTTTGGCATCCGCTGCGGGCCATGTAGTGCGACGTGCAGTTATAAAAAAAGGATTCTTGGTTTGTGTTGACACGCCCGCCCATCCGCTGCCCGCATTCTCCGCAGATGACCAGGCCAGAGAAGAGATATACTCGATTGTGCTTTGTTTTTCTCACGACGCGCCGCCTCATTCCTTGTATTTTATCAAATTCCTCCTTGGTGATATAGGGAGGGGTCATGCCGTCAACGTCGAAGTAACGGCCATAGTAAGCAGTGTTGTTCAGGATTTTGTTGGCCTTTTGATAGCTTAGGTGAAGCCCGTACTGCTCCTCTGTGAGTCTGGACGCTTGGTACAGGGAACCACAGGCTAGGTATTTTCTGAAAAATATCTCGATCGCATCCTTTGTTGCTGGGTCTTTAATATAGCGTTTTCCCTCGATCTTATACCCAGGGGGACAGGTCCCGGTGAGGGGTTCCAGCTTCTGCCGCTTCCTCTCGTTGACGGCTTTGATCCGTTCACTGGTGCGGTCGGCTTCGTCTTGCGCCACGCTCAACATGATATTGATTTTAAGCCGGCCGGAGGCGGTGTAGGTGTCATAATCCTCCTGGATGGTTTTCCAATTTACGTTGTGGGCTTCCAAAATATCCTGGACTTTGTAGTAATCTTTCACGGAACGAAACCAACGGTCCAGCTTTGTGAACACGATCATTTCGCCCATCCCTGCACGGACATCATTGAGGAGACGTTGCAGCTCTGGGCGCTTGGAGGCTGGCTTGCGGGCGGACACTCCAGCGTCCGTGTACACCCCCACCACCTGGTGGTGGTTTTCTTTTGCCCACTCTTGGAGTGCGGCAGTCTGGGCCTCAATGGATAGGCCGTGAATCACCTGCTCCTCGGTGGAGACACGGACATATAAAAAGACTTTTTTCATCGGCACCGCCCCTTCTTATCCCGCCTACCTAGGCGGTTTTTTTATGCCATTTTTTCGCCGGTTCCATTTGTACTTGGTGAAGCTGATAACTCTGCCTGGATTTTCTTTTCTTGAAGGACTTCCTGATAAAACGATTCTGCCTCAGCTTTGGCTTCTTCTTCTGGAGTTGGAGCTGGCGGAGCAAGCATACCCGCCTCCATGGTATCTCGCTCCTTTCTGGCGGCTTCTGCCTCCATGCGGTTCTTCTCTTCGTCAGTTACCAGGCGGACCATACGCTGGCCGTGGGCATCCAGTGAATCGTAATCTGCTGCTATCTTCTGTGCTTTTTCCGATAGGCTGGTCACTATCTCCTGCTTTTTGTGAATGAGACATCCTTCCTGAATGCTTTCGATATCCAAGTCGAGAGCGTTGAAAATTTTGATAATTGTAGCAACGCCAGCGTTTGAAAGGCCGCGCTTGAAAATGGAATCAACCGTGGAATAAGGAAGATCATTCATCTGCGTAAAAGCCCGAACACTTTTGTACCGGGAGAGGATTTCTTCTTTTAACTGGTTTTCAACGTTCATAGGGGAATCCTCCTTTCACCCTGATTCTATCGTGACAGCTCCATAATGTCAAGAATATTTTACGCATTTGCGAAAATAAATTCGTATTTCCCCTTGACATTTTCCGAAATTTCGTGTACTATTTAGCTAAATTAACGCAATAGCGGAAACAAAGGGAGGATAAGTACGATGAATAACCTTGCTGCGGAAATGACTCGGTTTGGTGTGCGGTATGTGGACCTGCAAACTTTGCTTTGTTGCACCGATAAAACTGTCCAAAACAAGATCAACGGAAAGACGGAGTTCTCCGTTGGAGAGGCGTTCAAAATCAGGGATACCTTCTTCCCTGGTATGCGTCTTGAATACTTATTCAAGAGCGAAACGCAGGACAGCGCGTGAAGGGGGGTGAGAGGATGGAAGCTATTATACTCGCAAAAGAAATTACCTGCCTCTTAGAGGGGAGGAGAAAAAAGGAGGTGAGGGGGGATATGACATTGGATGAAATTATTTCCATGATGGACAACGACAAGCCAGAAGATGTATTAGCGAGCATTCCGCCCGATAAGATGCGTGATATACCCAGTGAAATTTGCAAACTGCTAACAAAGAACGGCCTTTCGTTTCAGCAAGCAGAATTATTGCTAGCCGTAGCGAAAAGCCGACTTCGAAAAGCAAAGATTTAACTCTCTTTCCTATCAAAAGTTATATGAGTTCTTGAAACTTTTTACCTGGACATTGAATAGGTAAGAAAATGGATTGTTGCTATCCTCACAGATACATTCTTCAACAGCACCCAAAGCACAAACACCTGTTTTTATCCTTTGGTAAGGTTCGCTTGGAAATGCTTGACCACAATTCGGGCATTCCATAGACGGACGATCCTTGAAGTCTTGAGGGCGCAATTCAAATGAGCACAGGCATTTTTTACACTCGATACTAATTTTGAAGTCCACGTAGCTCACCTCCTTTCTCCGCCTAAATTCTACCACAGGGTGTGGGAAGGGGCAATAGGCAGAGATGCAGGATAGCGCATAAAAATCCTCCCCACGGGAGGAATGGGGGGGAGGTGAGACGATGCATGATCCTAAACCCTTAACCAATAAGGTCGATAATACGCTCCATAATTCCAGAACGGTATTCAACAATGACACCAAAAGCAAAACTGAGAATCGAAACGATCACAGAAACTACGGCGGTTTGATTGTAAAAGCGTGCTTGTTTTTCTTGCTTGGCATTGTGGCGGCGTATCTCGCCGGCTTCTGACGCTGCATCTTCTTTAGCTTCCAAAACACCGCGCCCTTGAGGCGTGATGTATATCATCCCTTCGTAGACGATGAGGGGATCACCTTCGATTTCAATCACAGTTGTTTCAGGAGCTTTGATAAGTTCGTTATGAAGCAGAAAAAGAAACGTATCATCGGAAAAATCTAGTTCTTCATGTGGAACGCCACTGTGGTTTTCAGCCCAGGCGTTGTTGAGATCGGAAAGTATATCAAGAGATTCTCTGTCTATCGCTAACATGACTATTCGCCTCCTGTTGCTCCAATTCTACCATGGAGGACGGGCAATAGCAATGCGAAACAGACAGCGCGTGAAGGGGAGAGAGAAAACCGCCCCTGACGGGGGCGGTATGGAGAAGAAGGAGGTGATTTCGTGGACCTTAGAGATTTGATTGCTTTGCTGGCTGGACTAACATCCTTCATTGCTATCGTTGTATCTTTGGTCAATATCGTTTGGCTTATTGAAGGCTTCCCAGAACTAAAATGGAAGATAGGGAAGAAGCGAAAGAAGAAGCCCGAGGCCACCGATGCAGAGCGAAATGATAGAAATCACGAATGACTGATGCGCTCTTTTCGCAGACGCTTCCGCCTGCTGATGAGCCAGCTCGGCTTGATCTTGGGCTATCTTCACCGCTTCCGCCGCCGCTTTGGTCATCTGCTCCAATTCATCCAGACGCTTTAGATATTCCAACGGCTTGAGGTTTTGGTTCATGGATTGGGCCAGACGGTCAGCGGGAGTGGAATCCGGGGCGATAGAGGGGTATATCTTGCCGGTGATGGGATCGTACATAGTCACACAACCTTTCTATCTAATTCTTTAAGTCTACCACAAGGTGGGGGGAAGGGAGAAGGGGTGATAGTCCAGCAGTCAACTTGGACAAGCCCAGGAACATATCTTGAATCAAACCAAAAGGAGGGGATAGCAATGGATGAAAAGATGGATGTATTTGCGAGAGCAACGCTGTTTCTCTATCAGAAAAGACTTGAAAGTCTTGGCCTGGAGGGTGATTTGAGAGTGGTCCGGGTTGGCGAGGAAGAGGAAAAACCCAAAGAGGATGCCCAATACACAAAGGTCTGCTGAAATCCCACCTGATGATGGCAAGCCGGTTACTTGCCGAAACGCCCCGCAGGGGCGTCGTGGGAAACCCCTGACAAGATGAGCGCACCCGTGTTATAGCTCCTGCGAAGGATGGAGGCCATGCCCGACGGACAGGAAATCGCTTGTTCGGTGCTGGAGGGGAATCCCACTCCCCCTAAAAACGGAAGAAGGGAGGTATCCCATGACACAAGAGGACAGAAAGTCCATCCTGCAAATGGCCCAGGGGGCCATCATGGAGCGTGTAGACTACGAAATGTCTAGGGTTCTGGACAACATCTTGGACCCGAACACCAGCGCCACAGCGAAGCGGAAGCTGATGGTGACACTGACCTTTACGCCTGATGATGAGCGGGAGCATATCACGGTAGGAACCGTGGTCAAGCCCGTGCTGGCTGCGACCAACCCTGTTGTAACGTCCCTTTATGTCGCGGACGAGCAGAATGTGGTAGAGATGGTAGCCCAGTTGCCAGGTCAGATGGACATCGAAGGCGCAGAGCAGCAGCGGCCGCCGCTGTTGAAAGTCATTAACTAAGGAGGAAAAAACGAATGCTGAAAGAAGTGTATGACCGCATCCAAGAGACGGCACAGCCTCAGACCGTTGAGGTTGGAGGTGTGACTTATCTGGTGACCCAGAACGGGAAGATCAGTGAGGTTTTCCCCAAAGCCATCATCCCTGATACCTTGCCCCTGAACAGCTTGGACGCTTTGGTACAGCTGGTCAAGACCGAATTTTCCCATCGGGCGGAAGAGGATGGGAAGGCCCTGTACATCACGATTCCCGACCACCTGACGGTCCGCTGCTTCGGCCATCCTGACTACGATCAGAGGGCAGTACGGCCGGTTTACTATGAGGCCCACGCTACTGACGTTCCCGGTTGGGACGAGCGGGTAGAACTGCCTTTTGAGGAAATGCAGATCGCCCTTCGCACTCGCTTCCAGGAGACGGCGGATATGCCCTATATCCAAAAGCTCCTCAGCGAGATTTCTACAGGGGCGAAGATCACCTTCAATGACAACGGCGTTGCAACTACTATTGTGACCAAGAAGGGAATTGACCTTCAGGCCAATGAGACCATCAAGCCTATTATCGCCCTGCGGCCCTACCGTACTTTTCAGGAGGTGGAGCAGCCGGAGAGCATTTTCCTGATCCGCATCAATGAGCGGGGCATCAGCTTCATCGAGGCCGACGGCGGGATGTGGAAGCTCCGTGCCCGGGAGACGATCAAAAGTTATCTGGGATGGAAGCTGAAGGATGAGATTGAAAATGGCAGTGTGGTGATAGCGCTTTGAGGGCGAAGGAATGCCCCCCAGAGTTAGCGCCTCTGAGGGGCAGAGAAGGACAAAACAAAGAACAGATTAGGTCCTGTGGTCATTATAACATAACTGATGAGGAAATCAAGGAGAACTCTATGCGGGAACCCAAACGGCTTACTTTTCCTGATCGGGCCTCCTGGCTGGAGGGCAGACAGAATGGCATTGGCGCCTCAGAGGCGGCAGCTGTCCTGGGGGAATCTCCCTTCACCACCGCGACAAAACTGTGGCGGTTGAAAACGGGGCTGGACAAGCCCCGTGACCTCTCTGGGAAGACCGTAGTGGAGCGGGGGAACCGGATGGAACCGGCCCTGCGGACCATGTTTCAGGCCCTGTACCCGGAACTGACGCTGGAGTATCACCAGTTCGATATGCTCTACCAAGCGGACAAGCCCTACCTCTACGCCACCTTGGACGGGGAACTACTGACCAAGGACCACCGGCGGGGTGTGCTGGAAATCAAAACGGCGACGATGTCCAATGCGTTGTCCTGGGATAGGTGGCGGGATGCCGTGCCGGATCACTACTACATCCAGATTCTCCACCAGCTTCTGGCGACGGGGTACAGTTTTGCGGTCCTTTTTGCAGCTCTCTTCGATTTGCACGGCGGGATCAGCCTGCGAACCTATGCCTTTAAGCGGGAAGAGTGCCAGGAAGATATGGACTACCTGGCAGAGAAAGAAACTGAATTTTGGAAGCACGTTGAGGACGGGACACTTCCGTCGGTTGTGCTTTCCCTATGAGAAAGGAAAATCAATCATGTTGAAAGTTACCATCATCGACGAGAGTGAAGCTAAGGTGCTTCTGGATGAGAAGTGTGAATCCATCATGGGTGCCACCCATAACGGGAAAGATGGCGGGAAATCTCTGGCCATCATCCATGGAACGTCGGGTCATGTGGCTTCGATGGCCTCAAGACTTCTTGCTCTCGTCAAGATGACCTTGAAGGAGAATCCCAAAGCTGCTGCTCTCTTATTGGCAGAGGACCTGTTCCGCTGCTTCACGGAGGATAAGAAGGATGCGTGAGGTGAATTTCGCGGTCAGCACCGACCTGAAGGCAATGCAAGACCTTGAGATCGAGGCCAATTTTGCCGTCTGCAAGGAGGGCCTGGAGGAAATGATGGCCCCCTATACCTCCCTGGTGGTCACCGAGGACGGCATCAAAGAGGCCAGGAAAGACCTGGCCTCCATCCGCAAGACCCGGGAAGCGATTGAAGATTCGCGAAAGTTGGTCAAAAAGCTCTACGAGCAACCCCTGAAGCGATTTGAGGGGAAGGTGAAAGAGCTCACCGCTATTTGCGAAAAAGGCATCGTCAACTTGGACAGTCAGGTCAAGCGCTTTGAAGAAAAAAGAGCGGAGGAAAAGGTGTCGGGCCTGCTGCGGCACTATGACGCTGTAATTGGTGACATGAAGCCATACCTCCCTTGGGGGAAACTCTATAACCCCCGCTGGCGAAATGCTACATACGCTGTGGACACGGCGAAGCAGGAGATCGAGCAGGCGGTGGAGAAATGCCGGTCGGACGTGGCAGGGATTCTTGCCATGAAGCATCCCCAGGAGCCCGCTATGCTGGCCTACTACAAGGAGTGCGGCGATCTTGGGTCCGTGATGAACCGCATGGAACAGCTGAAAAAGCTGGAGGAAGATGCGCAGAAGCGGAGAGAAGCCGCTGCGCAGAAACAAGCGTCTCAGAAAGCGTCCCGGGGGGTAAAGGCCGGCCCTCTCCCCCCAAAGAAACCGGAAGCCGCTCCTGCCGAAGAGAAGGAAGCAGAGGGCCAACAGCTTTATGTTGTGGATTTCCGGGCTTACCTCACAAAAAAGGAGCTGGTTGACCTGCAGCACTTTTTCCACGAGCGGGGAATCCGCTACGGAAGAGTGCCGAAGCAGGCATAAGTGGGAGGGGGATGCCCTTTGGCTATGAGCCTCAAAGACCTCCCACCCTGGGCCCAGGAGCAGATCGCCCGAAAGGTCCTGGAAGAGAACCGCCGCCGCAGGGCTAAGGACAAGCCTCCAGAGCAGTCCCCGGCAGAGTCCGGAACACTTCCGAAGGCTCCTTCCTTCCCCCTCCAGTACACCATCCGGGGAGAGCCCCGGACCAAGAAGAACCACCAGGAGATCGCCGGGAGAGGGAGACGCTGCCCTGTCTGCGGGAAGCCGGAACGGCAGTGGGTCCGGCAGGGGAGGGCGCACAGGGACTATGAGACCCTGGCCCTGCCCCAGCTGATCCCGGTTCCTGAACGGCCTATTGAGGCGCCGGTGCATATCAAGTGCCTCTTCTACATGGCTTCCCGCCGTGTGGTGGATGGCCTGAATCTGGAAGCGGCGGTGGATGATCTGCTGGTGGAGGCCGGTATTCTGGCCGACGATAACAGCCGCATCGTGATTTCCCATGACGGGAGTCGTGTCCTTTATGACAAAGAGAATCCCCGAACGGAAATCACCATCCGAGCGGCAAAGGAGGATTCATTATGAGTAAAAGTTGCACGGAGTGCGATTATTTTGAAGGCTATACCTGTGATGGAGAGCCTTTGTGCTCCTATGAAGAGGATGGGGTAGATTGCCCCTATAACGATGAGAGCTCGGTTTATGAGAGGAAAATGGAAGATGGGGTCAAATTTGAAATTGACGTCACTTTCTTTACGAAGTATATCCAGGAGACACTCAAGAACACCGTCAAGAATCTTACACGGGATATTGTGGAGAGGGAAATCAGGAACATTATTACCGAGGTTTATAAGGAGGAGATAAAAACTCTTACCAAAGAAGCGGTAGCCAAAGCCGTGGACGCCCAGGTGGCGGACTTTATGGCAGGTGATATCGAGATCGGCGGAGGCTGGATGGAAAAACCGAGGACCATGAGCCGGAAAGACTATCTAGCCGAGCTGGTGGAAAATGAACTGAGCGATAATAAAACTCAGTCTAAGATGAAGAACATGGCCCATGAAATGAGCCGAGGTGCTATTGATACCTTTGCCCGAAAGATGAAGGACGAGATCAATGCGGGTATAAATGCGTATTTCAACAACGCTACACGAGAAGTCCTTACAGACAACGTTGTATCCATGCTGATGAACAATGAAACCTATCAGAGGATGGCGCAAAGCATGAAGCATTTTCTGCCGGAGGGAACGGAATGAAAACAGTGTACGATATCAAGCAAGCCCTGGACCCTGACCTCTATGTCCGGGCCGTCCCCGTATGGCAGGCGGAGCGACGGATGCGTGAGGGGCGGAAGTACCCTGATACCCTGATCTATCTCTCCTCTCCCTGGATGGACGAGCCCCAGGAGGACGTGCAGAGGGACACAATCTCCAGCCCCATCCGATTCAGACTGGCCTTCGCGGCGGCGGCGCTGTGCCTGGGACTGATTTGCTACGTGGGCAAGCTCCTGCTATGACCTTCTGTCCAGGCCCGCCCCCGCCCGGGTATCAGCGCATAGAACCCGCCGCACCCGTATATCGACACTGCCGGGACTGCGGGCAGAAGTGGAATACCTCTGCCATAGACCGGGGAGGAAAGCATTATTACTGCCATGTCTGCGAGGCCAAGAGGCGCAGGGCGGGGCGGCGGACCTTGTAGCCTGAGAGGTGAGCGTTGTGCATGACCATGACTATGCGTTTGTACCTGCCTGCCGGCCGTGGAACTCGTTGGAGGCCGAGCCCGCTGTATCTGTGCTGCGGTCGGGGGATGCACAGCCGATGATCAACCGCTGCCTCGACTGTCCCGCGCCGGAATGCTACAACTGCCTGGGAGGCGGCAAGAGGAACGCCCCAGAGGGTCAACTGTACTTATCGGATTTCTTTGAGTTTTAAGGAGGATTTTACTTTGAAAGCGAAAAACACACTTGCCCCGACTTTGGAGGCGAAGAAGAAAATCAATTTCAGCACAGCCATCAATTCGGCATCCCTGAAGAAGATGATGATGGATTCCCTGGGCGACAGCAGAGCTGTCGCGCGTCTGACCTCGACGCTGATTTCTGCGGTGGCGCAGACACCCAAGCTCCAGGAATGTGAGGCGTCCACCATTGTGGCCGCTGCGCTGCGCGGTGAGGGGATGGGCCTGATCTACGGGCAGGGCTACTATGTGATTCCTTACGGCGATGTGGCCCAGTATGCGCTGTCCTATAAGGGCTTCATCCAGCTTGCCATGTCTACGGGCTTCTATGCTGATATCGACGCCCGGGACATTCGGGCTGGGGAGTTGAACGGGCGGGACCCGCGCACAGGCCGCTGGCGTATCAACTTGGCTCTCTATGAGGATGACGAAACCCGGGAGGCCCAGCCTATCATTGGCTACTATGCCTACTTTGAGCTGAAGGACGGCACTTTCAGGAGCGAGTATTGGTCCCTGGACAAGCTCCTCAAGCACGCCGACCGCTACTCTCCGGCCTTCTCCCTGGAGAAGTTCCGCAGGCTCAAGGCGGGGGAGACAACCCCGGAGGAAACCAAGAAGCTCCTGAGCGGGACCCCGTGGTATGACGAGGGCGAGGGGCAGGCGAAGATGTGCAAAAAGACGGTCCTGCGCCAGCTGCTGAACTCCGGCTACGCACCGCTGTCCAATGAGGTGCGGTCGATCCTCCGGGAGGAAAGCCGGGGGGAAGAGGCCGAGGAGCCTATCTTTGACAACATCATCCAGACCCAGGAAGTCGTACAGGATGCCCCTGACGCGGCTCTGGATGCCCCGGAGGAATCAGGCGGCACCAACCATGAGGAGGGCGGGAAGAATGCCCAGGAGACGCAGGAGAAGGTCTCAGAGGGAGATCCCATCGCGTCCTTCTTCGACGCAGCGGAGGGCTGATCCCCATGGGACGAATCGCCACAAAAAAGAAGGACGACCCCAGCGGCGGTTTTGATACCGTCGTCTGGGGAACCGTCTCCCGGGATGCCGAGGTGACACAGATTGGAGAGAGGAAAACCCCAAAAGTCAAGTTCGGCGTGGCCTACGACAAGGGTCAGTTCATGAACTGCGCCGCCTTTGGGAACACCGAGACGGCGCAGTTTGCCGCCTCACTGGAAAAAGGGGACAAGGTGCTGTGTGCCGGTGTGTGGACCCGTCGCACTTGGATCGGAAACGACAACAAGGAACGGGTGACGGAAGAGCTGAATTGTGATGTCATCTTTGCCCCGTCGCTTCTCTATCAAACTGCTTTCCGGGTGCCGGGGGACCAGGACGGGGAGACGTACAGCGAGGGGGCGGAAGCCGATGAGGCGGAAGAGTACGTCCCCCAGGTCTAGCGATAGGAGGGAGAGCGTGGTCAATCATTTAATCTTGCAGGGGCGCTTGGTCCGAGACCCTGAGCTAAGGGAAACAGAGAACGGGAAGGCGTACACCACCATTACCATCGGATGGAACGAGAAAAGAGGGGATCAGGAGAATCGGTTATTTGTCCGGTGCATCGCCTGGGGGAAAACAGCGGAGATGATCTGCAATTATTTCGTGAGAGGCCAGGAAATCATCGTTTCCGGGAAACTCCTCTCCAACAAGTGGGAGGATTCCGAAGGCGGGAAGCATGAGGATATCCAGCTGTACATTAAGCAGGTGGATTTCTGTGGGCCGAAGCGGGAGGGTGCGGGCCAGACCAAGGCATCCTCTTTTACGGTGCCTCCCGCAGGTGAGCTCCCAGACATCGACATTGGGGACGATGAGCTTCCGTTTTAAGGAGACCAGCGCATGGGGAAAGACTATTTTCGCTGTTATCACAAATATCTGAATCAATGCGAAAAGCTCACTGACGAAGAGATGGGACGGCTGTTTCGCGCTCTCCTGCTCTACAGCGAAAGTGGAGAGACACCGGTGCTTGATGGCCGGGAAGCGGTAGCATTTGATTTCATTGCGGATAAGATCAGTGAAGAGAAAGCGCACGATGAAGAGATCTCAAAGAAGAGAAGTGAAGCTGGGAAACAGAAAGGCCGCAGAAAAGTGAAACGTGCTGCGGCACAAGGGATCGAGGAAAAAGCAGGGGACAGCATTCAGAAGCAAGCGGAAACAAGCGAAAGCAAAACAGAGCAAATGCAAGCAAAAAAAGCAAATGCTTTTTTTGATAAGCAAACGGAAGCAAATGAAAGCAACCCTTCCCCCCTTCTCCCCCCTTCCCCCTCCTCCCTTGTCCCTTCCCCCCCAGACCCCCCTATCCCTGATTCCTCCTCCCCTAACCCCCCTATGTCCCCCCTTCCCCCTGCCACCGCCGCCAATAGCGCACGCGCACGCGAGGAGAGCCTGGGGCAGGTCATGTCTGCCTACATGGACAGGATAAACCCGACTCCCTCCCCATCGAGCATGGCGGAGCTTGGGAGCTACGTCAAAGTCCTGGGAGGAGCTGTGTGCCTCCAGGCCATCGACCGGGCAATAGATGCGGGGGCGGATAAGGCAAACTGGAACTACATACGGGGAATCCTTCGCAGTTTGGAGGCTCAAGGGGTGAAGTGTCTGTCCGATTGGGAAGCGATTGATCGAAAACGAGAATACAAACGGGGGAAAGGAGCGCCTGTAGACCAGCAAGATGGATACCAGTATGACCCTGGTGATGGATGGGAGGAATATAGCCTGTGAAAACCATGAATGACGCCGTAGGGAGTGTGACGAGCGGCGTTGTAGCAAGAGCCAATGCGATCCCAGCAAGCCCAGGAGACGTTGTGCGCGGTGGGCTCCTGCACTGCAGCGTTTGCGGCAGGCCAAAACAGCATCGTTTGAAGCTGATGGGCAAGGAAACCGTCGTTCGCTGTATGTGCCGCTGTGAGAATGCCCGGTTCGAGGCGGACAGGAAGGAGGCACAGGAGCGCGACCGCCGGATGCGGGTGCAGCAGCTCCGTGTGGAGGGGATTCAGGACCCGGCCATGAGAAAGCATCGCTTTGAAGATGCGGAAGAAACCTCCGTCCTTGCCAAGTGCAGACGCTATGCCGAACGCTGGGACGAGATCGGGAAAGCGGGAAAAGGACTTCTCCTTTGGGGGGATGTGGGGACAGGGAAAACCTTTGCGGCGTCCTGTATCGCCAATGCCTTAATTGACCGGAATGTCCCAGTCCTGATGACAAGTTTCCCGAGAATTTTGAACACAGCGGGATATGACAAAAGCGCCGTCATCAAACAGATGCAGCAGTTCAGCTTGGTGATCCTTGATGATTTCGGCGTGGAGCGGCAATCCGATTACGCACTGGAAATCGTGCAGTTTGTCTTGGATGAGCGATACAAATCGGGGCATCCGCTCATCGTTACCACAAATCTGACACTCAGAGATTTACGCAGTCCTAAAAATATCACTTGTGCCAGAATGTTTGACCGCTTGAATGAGATGTGTGTCCCTCTGCACTTTGAGGGGATTTCAAGACGAAAAGCAAAGGCAGAAGAAAACCTCAGAGCTATGTCAGACTTTCTGAGCTTGCTTGAACCGGGAGCGAGGTGAGAAGAAATGTCGGAGACGATGGAGCAAACCACCTACCCGTGGGAACGTGCCGCCCTGTATGGGCACCCACTGCCCGAAGGACTTGGCCTGGAAGAACAGATGGCCTACACTTCCCTGCGCAATACCGTCTATGCTTTCCACGCAGGGAGACTGAGCGAGGAACAGGCAGCCCAAGAAAAACGGCTGCTGGTGGCCGAGTATCGGGCCAGGGCAGAGAAAAGGGAGTTTGAGAACCGTGTAACTGCCTATCATGTCCGGCTGATCCGGGCCACAGAGGGTGCTAAGACAGCGTGTCTAAAGAATCCGACGCCGGAAAATATACGGCGTTTGGTCCGGGTAATGGACGGCATCGAACGCCCCGAACAGAAGGAGGAAACGAACCATGGAGAATTGGGCAACCCTGAAACTCACGTCCCAGGCTGACCGGGAGATTGTTGCCTTGGCCTTATATCGCTCGGGCTATACCATCCGGCAGAGGAAGGAAAAGGAGAAAACTTCTACTAAGGCCGGGACCAAAACGGTGATTGTTCTGGACTACCGGAAGGAGGAACCGTGATGGTATACGCAGACTATGCCGCCACAGCGCCGATGAGGGTTGCCGCGAAGGAGGCTATGCTGGATGCCATGGAGGACGTTGGAAATCCGTCCAGCATACACCGCGCAGGAGAAAGGGCCAGGGAGCGGGTAGAGACCGCCAGAAAAGAGATGGCCGAACTGCTGAACTGCCGGCCCCAGGAGATCTTTTTCACCTCCGGGGGTACGGAAGCCAATAACTGGGCAATTTCTGCGGCCCAGGAGACCCGGGTTGTTCTGTCCGCCTTTGAGCATCACTCTATTACGCTCCCTGTGATGTGCGGGGAGGAATTCGTTCAAGTGAAGCCGGAATCAGATGGGGTACTGGACCCGGAGAAGGTTGTAAAATCCCTTCCAGACAGGTCGAGTTTCGTTACCATCATGACGGTAAATAACGAGATCGGCACGATTCAACCCATCGAAGAAATCACAAGGGAGGTCAGGCGGCACGGTTCCTGGGCAGTGCATACCGACGCGGTGCAGGCCGTGGGGCACATTCCTATCGACGTCCAGAATCTGGGGGTGGATATGCTCTCTCTGTCGGCCCACAAATTTGGAGGCCCCCAGGGTGTGGGAGCGCTTTACTGCCGCACAGGGTGTGTGCCCCTGCCGCTGCTCTTCGGGGGCGGACAGGAGAACGGACGCCGGTCAGGGACTGAAAATGTGGCGGGAATCGTTGGGATGTGCGAGGCGCTGAAAATAGCCCAGAGCCGGATGCAGGAGGAAACGGTGCATATCCGAGAACTCCGGGATTGGCTCGTGGGGGAGATCATGACCATACCCGAGGCCAGGATCAATGGGGATCTGGAGCGGCGTGTGGCCGGGAACATCAACTGTTCCTTTGACGGTGTGGAAGGGGAATCCCTGGTGCTTATGCTGGACCAGGCAGGGATCTGTGTGTCTGCTGGTTCTGCCTGTGCGTCGGGCAGTCTGGAACCCAGCCATGTCATGACGGCGCTCGGCCAGACACCCCCGAAAGCGTATGAAGCGATTCGGATCAGTTTGGGTGAGGAGAATACCAAAGATGATGTGTCCTATATCGCCGAACAGCTGAGTGCCATAGTTAGGGAACTGAGAGGACGCAGAGGGAGACAGAGGTGAGCTATGCAAAAGACAAAAATCGAATGGTGTGACAGTACCTGGAACCCCGTCACAGGCTGTCTGCACACCTGTGAATACTGCTATGCCAGACGAATTGCGGAACGCTTCGGGACATTGAACAAAGGCCCTCAGCCAGAGGACGAAGGGCTGTCGTTTGTGCCAGACGAACCAGAGCGGTTCTGGGAACTGGACGAACCGGTGCGGAATGAGGCCGGGAAAATCGAGCCCTTTCCCGCCGATTTCTATCCCACCCTGCACCGCTACCGGATGAATGAACCGGCGCGGAATAAGAAGCCCCAGAACATCTTTGTTTGCTCTATGGCGGATCTGTTTGGTGAGTGGGTGCCGGATGAGTGGATTGAGGAGGTAATGAACGCCTGCCTGCTGTCCCCGCAACACCGATACCTGTTCCTTACCAAAAATCCGCGCCGGTACATGAGGTTGGCAGAAGCCAGGAAACTGCCGGATAAGGACAACTTCTGGTATGGCTCGTCTACGCCAACCCCGGACACGCCGTTCTGGTGGAGTGATCACCACAACACATTTGTTAGCATTGAGCCGATGATGGAAGCGTTCCCGTGGGAGGGAGACTGCCCAGTCAAGAAGGTGGGCTGGGTCATCATGGGTGCCATGACAGGGCCGGGCAGCAAAACGCACCAGCCGAAGAAGGAGTGGGTGGAGTCGCTGGTCGAAGATGCTATGGCATCCGTGGTGCCGGTCTTTATGAAGAACAGCATGAAACCAATATGGGGGCCGGAGCTGGTTCGAGAATATCCAATGGGGAGGTATTGGCAGGAAGGAGTATTGAAGTGAAGCCGACGGAAATTATCGTGGACAGCTTCGCCGGCGGCGGCGGGGCCTCCACCGGTATTAAGCTGGCGACAGGCCGTGAGGTAGATATTGCCATCAATCACGACCCCGACGCTATCCTGATGCACAAAACCAACCATCCAAGCACCCGCCACTATCAGGCGGATGTATGGGATGTGGACCCGGCGGAAGTGTGTGCCGGCCGTCCTGTGGGCCTGCTGTGGGCGTCCCCGGACTGCAAGCATTTTTCCAAGGCTAAGGGAGGAAAACCCGTAGATAAGAATATACGCGGCCTTGCCTGGATCGTCCTGCGCTGGGCGGGAACCGTTCACCCCAGGGTCATCATCCTGGAGAACGTCGAGGAGTTCCAGACCTGGGGGCCAGTCCGCCGGGGCCGTCCGGTGAAATCCAAGACCGGGCAGACCTTCCGGCAGTGGTTGGGCCAGCTGGAAGGTCTGGGCTATGCCGTAGAGTGGCGGGAGCTTGTAGCGGCAGACTACGGAGCGCCCACCACCAGAAAGCGTTTCTTCCTGATCGCCCGCCGGGACGGCCAGCCTATTGTGTGGCCGGAACCGACCCACGCACCGGTGGGGAGCCCAGAGGTCGAAGACGGAGCACGGAATCCCTGGCGCAGCGCGGCGGAAATCATAGACTGGAGCCTGCCTGTTCCCTCTATCTTTTCCACACGGGAGGAAATCAAGGAACGATATGGCGTGTCGGCGGTCCGTCCCCTGGCCAGGAATACCATGCGTCGGGTGGCACGGGGCGTGGACAAGTTCGTGATCCGCTCCGCCGCTCCGTTTCTGGTAACCATGAACTACGGTATGACAGCCCCGGCCATAATCCAGTATCATACCGAGCAAACCGAGCGGGTCCGTGGCCAGGGCGTGACAGATCCCGTAATGACCATTGATGCCTCCAACCGCTATGGACTGGTAGCAGCCACCCTGACAAAGTATTACAACGGGGACCACAACCAGGACGCAGCGGCCCCGTTGCATACGATAACCACACGGGACCGCGAGGGCCTGACTATGGCCAGCCTGTCCAAGTTCTATGGCGGCGTAGTAGGTACGGCGGCGTCTGATCCACTCCCCACCGTGACAACGGTAGACCACAACGCACTCCAGACTGCCCATATGGTCAAGATGAAAGGCACAAACCTGGGGAGCCGAGCACAGGACCCTTTGCAAACCATCACAGCAGGCGGGAGCCATCACGGCGTTGTCTCAACTAGGGTTGCCAAGGCAGAGCCAGGGGCAAATCTGCAGCACTGGCCGGAAATCCGGGCGATGTTAAATGCGTTTTGCGACTACCGCCTGGAGGACGATGCCGTGATCCTGTTTTCCATTGCCGGGGTTCAGTATTTTATGGCAGACATCGGCTTGCGGATGCTGACGCCGAGGGAATTATACCGGGCCAACGGCTTCCCAGAGGAGTATATCATCGACAGAGACTATACCGGCAACGACTACAGTAAAACAAAGCAGGTGGCCCGATGCGGCAATGCGGTCCCGCCGCCTTTTGCGGAAGCCCTAGTGCGGGCGAATTTGCCAGAGTGGTGCAAGGAGGACACATGAACTACCTAGATTTTCTGAGAGGGAAGATTTGTATCGCGCATGAATCAGGCTTTACTATGGACCCTTCGGCGCTTTCCCCGGTGCTGAAACCACATCAGCGTGCGGCGGTGGCCTGGGCACTGAAAGGCGGACGGCGGGCGCTGTTTGAATCCTTCGGGCTGGGAAAAACCGTCCAGCAGCTGGAGTGGTGCCGCCAGGTGGTCCGGCATGAGGGCGGAAAAGCTTTAATCGTGCTCCCGCTGGGGGTGCGGCAGGAGTTCCGCCGGGACGCGGTGGAACTCCTGGGGATGGAGCCGCCAGAGTATGTGAGGACGATGGAAGAGGCGTCATCTGCTGACGGGGACATCCTGCTGACCAACTATGAGAGGGTCCGGGACGGCGATATCGACCCTGCCCGGTTTATGGCGGTGAGTTTGGATGAGGCGTCCGTGCTTCGGAGCTTCGGAAGCAAGACCTATCAGACATTTCTGAATAAGTTCCAGGGCGTGCGCTATAAGCTGGTCAACACGGCGACGCCATCCCCCAATAAATACAAAGAACTGATTCACTACGCGGGATATCTGGAAGTGATGGACACGGGACAGGCCCTGACCCGTTTTTTTCAGAGGGACAGCACAAAGGCAAACCACCTGACGCTGTATCCCCACAAGGAGGATGAGTTCTGGCTGTGGGTATCCTCCTGGGCGCTGGTGCTGAGCCGTCCATCGGACCTAGGCTTTGAGGATGAGGGGTATGCTCTGCCGCCGCTGGAGGTGCGCAGGCATATTGTCCGGGAAGAGTACGGCCATGCCTGCGACCGGGACGGGCAAATGAAGCTGATGAACGACGCGGCGGTTTCCCTGTCGGATGCCGCACGGGAGAAGCGGGAGAGCATCGGGCTCCGGGTGGCAAAGGCAAAGGAGATCGTTTCCAGTGACCCGGACGCCCATTTTCTATTGTGGCATGACTTGGAAGTTGAGCGCCACGCGATAAAAGAGGTTTTTCCCAATGTGGTGGATATTTATGGGGCTATGGACTATGAAGAACGGGAGCGCCGAGTTATTGACTTCTCCCAGGGGCGGACCCGTCTGTTTGCCACCAAAAAAAGCCTCAGCGGGTCCGGTTGCAATTTTCAGCGCCATTGTCACCGGGCAATTTTCCTGGGGATCGACTATGAGTTCAATGATTTCATCCAGGCAATCCACCGCATTTATCGCTTCCTCCAAACAGAACCGGTCATCGTTGATATTATCTGCACGGAAGCGGAGGAGCCCATCTACCGCACGCTGATGGCAAAGTGGGAGCAGCACGATCATCTCCAGGAGAAAATGAGGGAGATCGTAAAAAAATACGGCCTGAACCAGGCGGCGTCAGAGCTGGTCATGGCCAGAAGCATAGGAGTGAAGCGCGTGGAAGTCAAAGGGGAGCGTTGGACCGCGGTCAATCATGACTGCGTAGAGGAAACAGAGAAACTGGAGGAGAACAGCGTGGACCTGATCGTTACATCCATACCGTTTTCCAACCACTACGAGTATACCCCAAGCTATAACGACTTTGGGCACAATGAGGACACAGAGCGTTTCTTTGAGCAGATGGAGTATCTGACGCCCCACCTGCTGCGGGTCCTGAAGCCCGGACGGGTGTTTGCCTGCCACGTCAAGGACAGAGTGTTGTTTGGAAACGCCACTGGCATGGGGATGCCAACCATGGAACCGTTTCATGCGCTGTGTATTCAGCACTATATGCATCATGGCTTTGCCTACTTTGGCATGATTACCGTGGTGACAGATGTTGTTCGGGAGAACAATCAGACCTATCGTCTGGGCTGGACAGAGCAATGTAAGGACGGCAGTAAGATGGGTGTCGGATGCCCAGAGTATATTCTTCTTTTCCGAAAGCTGCCCACAGACCGGTCGAAGGCATACGCTGATGAACCGGTCTGCAAAACCAAAGAGGAGTATACCCGGGCCCAATGGCAGCTGGATGCCCATGGGTATTGGAGAAGCAGCGGGGACCGACTGATAAGCAAGTCGGAACTAAAGCAGATGCCTGTGGAGCGTCTGCAGGCGGCTTACCGGCGGTATAGCCGGGACACAGTCTACAGCTATGAAGATCATGTGGAATTGGCGAAGAAGCTGGATGAAGATGGACGCCTCCCGGCGACATTTATGGTGGTGGCTCCCGGCTCCTGGACGGATGCTGTGTGGGATGATATCAACCGAATGCGTACCCTCAACAGCACCCAGAGTCAGCGCCGGAAGGCCCTTCATGTTTGCCCGCTCCAGCTGGATATTGTGGACCGGCTGATTAACCGCTACAGTAACCCAGGGGACCTGATATTGGACCCTTTTGGAGGTTTGGGAACGGTGGCCTTGGAGGCGGTTAAGGCTGGCAGGCGGGGATACACAATCGAGCTCAACAATGACTATTTCCGGGACGCCGTGGGTTATCTGAAGGAGATGGATGAGAAGGAGGAGACCATTTCCCTGTTTGATCTGATTGAAACAGGATAATACCGGAGATGTTGGTTGTATGAGCAGAAGATGACCGACTTTGAGATTGATTTCGTTCAGTGCTTTGATTCCAATGAAGTTCGGTTTGAAATGGATGGATGGACGGGAAGTGTCCATATTGTTCGGCAAGTGCGGCGGCAAAAGATAAGGTAAAGGCAATGCTTGATGAGCCGCTTAATTATCAGCTAAAGTTGGAGGGGATGAATGAAGATCGGCATGATTGACGTTGATGGCCACAACTTCCCGAATCTCGTCCTTATGAAGCTGTCTGCGTGGCACAAGGCGCAGGGGGACACGGTGGAATGGTGGTGGGGATTCGGAGAGTACGACCGAGTATACATGAGCAAGGTCTTTGACAGCACATACTCCCAGGACGTTCCAGAGCCGTTGAACGCCCGCGAGATCATCAAGGGCGGGACGGGATACGGCCTGGACAATCGCCTTCCGGATGAAGTGGAACACATCTACCCGGACTACTCTCTGTATCCGGAGATGACGAAGAACACCGCCTACGGTTTCCTGACCCGGGGCTGTCCGAGGGGGTGCCACTTCTGTATCGTGGCCGAAAAGGACGGGCGGCTGATGGTGCTTCCATGCAAAAGAGGTGACACACTTTGGAGCCTTTACAATTACCCCACAAAGGGTATTTGCGAGATCGTGATCACAGCGGTATCGACCCTTGACGGCGTTACTGTCATAAACACGAACAATTTCGGTGTACTGTCGGAGGAAGACGTCGGCAAAACCGTCTTTCTAACCCGAGAAGAAGCCGAGGCGGCGCTGAAAAAGAGGGAGGAGGAAGATGATGAAACTGTACGATAACGACGCATATCGCGAGGAATTCATGGCACTGGTATATGAATTGCTAGACAGCGACGGGACAAATGACCGGGCCAATCAAATCATTGACGCATTTGACAGTGCGCCGGAGGTTGAGGCGGAACCAGTTCAGCCCAACGCCCCGCTCACCCTGGAGGAGCTGCGGGAGATAGATGACCCTGTTTGGGTGGAATGTGGCATAACTGCATTTACTCCAGATGGTGGATACTATTCTTTGTGCAAAAACGGACACATTACTACTCCGTCGGGGATACAACACATAGCAGAAGATATTCCGCATTGGAAGTTTTACCGCCGCAAGCCGAAGGAGGAAACGAGATGACTTTAACAGAACTTCAAAATAAGCTGGGAGAGCAGATAGAATTACTCACAGATAAAGAGACACCGCACGCAGCGAAGAAAGCACTTGCGGAAACATCTATCGTGGTATCTTCTCTTGCAAAGCAAATGATCAATAACGCGGACGTTGTGTTGAGAACAGAGAAGCTTATCAGTGAGGGCAAGCTGAAAGAAAGCGCCATCAAGGATATGATAAAATGAGCGAACCATATACCGCTGCGCAGAAAGATTTTATCAAAGCGCATGGAGCATACATGACCACCAAGGAACTGCATCAAACACTCAATATCACTTTTGGGTGTAATCACTCCATAGGAAGTGTAAGAACGACAACGAAAAAACTTGGTATCAAGAAATCAGAATCTGTTAGGAGAAAAAACGCAAAAAAGGAAAAATACCATATCGGAGATACAGTGCTGTTCCATGGATATGAAATTATAAAGGTCAGCAACGACGATGGATTCTGGAACGCTTGGAAACCAAAAGCAAATGTAATATGGGAAAGCCATTTTGGAAAAATCCCGGACGGAAACCAAGTTGTTTTCCTAAATGGGAATAAAAGAGATATCCGCATTGAAAATCTTATGTGTATATCCAAACGAATAGCAGCGAAAATGGCAAACGGTCGCGGTAAATCTCTTTGGAGCGAAAGTTCTGATATCACAAAGACAGCAATTCTTGCTTGCGAACTTGAATTGACTATCAAATGTATAGAGGAAGAACCCGATGCCAGAACCCCAGAAAGAGGGCTGACATGACAGAGTTTGAGAAACAAACGTATAAAGACATGAGCAGGGCAGATCGTGTCAGCATTTGGATGATAAAGGCATCTGAATTTTTTGAATTTAGCCGCCTGATGACCAACGAAGATGCTAAATTCCTGAAAAAAGTTTTGGACGCGATGATATACGAAGAACAGAGACTTGATTTCCTCAATACTGTTGGAGAAGGACCGGCGGGGTATGACGGCTGGAAAGCCTACCGCTGCAGGCCGGAGGAGGGCGGTTGACATGGTATTTTTTGATGCGCAAAGTCTATTCAATTTTTTACGTGAGCAATATGAGAAAAAAGAATGCCCTGTTGATATTGCTACTTACGGGATAAGCCTTTTTGAGGAAAAAACGCCCTATGGTTCTTTTGAAAGTAGTGCTATGAAGTTCATGAACTGTTTGCGTGGTGGAGCGACTGATGTAAGGGTATTGGTTGGGCTTCAGCCGATAAAAAAGTTCAGAAATTCGACCTATGGAATGCGGGAATTGGAATACCGCAAAATGGTCAGGAGAGTATTAGAAATTGGGGAAGAATATGGTATTTGTTGCCTTCCAACTCAAAAATCCCACCTAAAAATGTATCGAATCGGTGATTTGTATGTTGTTGGGGGAATCAACCTTGGGAACTCCTATTGGACCGATTGTTCGGTAGTGGTGGAAAACCAAGATGATAAAGACGAGATGCAGTATGTGTTTGATGCAATGTGGCATGGAGCCTGTACAGTTCAACCGCTTTGTGAGATTTCAGAAATGGTACAAGCTACTGATTGCTACGAAGAAACTTATTACGGTTTTGATGAGGTGGAAACATGAAAGACTTACACACCCTAGACAAATACCGGCTTTCTGAGCTTGAGCGGAAATTCTACGGAAAGAACGGGGATGGAGGAAACGGTTGCTTCAAAGTTTTCGTGGGCGGGAAATCATTTTTCGTGATCGCTTCCAACAACTGCGGCTGGGAGCACGTCAGAGTGTCGCCTGGAAACAGTCGGCGAAAGACGTGCCCAACCTGGGAAGAGATGTGCGCCATCAAGGATATGTTCTTTGGAGAGGAGGAGCGGGTGGTACAGTACCACCCGCCCAAGAGCGAGTACGTAAACCAGCATCCTTATTGCCTCCATCTGTGGAGGCCAACGCAGGATCGTATGCCATTTCCTCCCTCAATTTTCGTTGGAAGGAGGCTTTGAAACATGGGTGAATGGATTAGTGTGGAGGAAAGGCTGCCTCCTGAAAAAGGTGAGTACCTTGTTGCATATCACCCTTGCCATTGGGACCATGTGTACCCGGAAACGAGGACTGGCATAGATACTTTTCGTGGGAAAGCAGCATGGGCGAAAAAGAAATATCAGCGTGTCACCCACTGGATGCCACTCCCTGAGCCGCCGAAGGAGGAAACGACATGAAAGTCAAAATGGAAACCGCATTTGATGAAATGGTGGAGAAGGTCATGGAGAGCGACCGTCTCTGCGAAGCCTGTATGTTTGAGCATGAAGGGTGCCCTGGTTTGACCGTAGGGAGGAGCGGTGAGCCGAGCTTCCCTCCCTGCTCACAAGGCATCCCAGCGGAGGGATACATCGAGCCCAAACTGCTTAAAGTCGTTTATGATGAGATAGTGGAGGAGATGGAATTGACAAACCGTGAACACCACAGAAAAATCCTGGATGAGCTGAACGAGCTCTATGCCAGGAAGAACCACGACTACGGTGACAGCTTCCACCAGTCCTATATAGATGAGGGCCTTGCCATGGCCCGTATCCGCCTGGGGGACAAGCTGTCTCGGTTTAAGACGCTGACCCGAAAGGGGGAGCAGAAAGTCCAGGATGAAGCCATCCGAGACACTCTGCTTGACTTGGCGAACTACGCCGTGATGACGGTGATGGAATTGGAACGAGAGGAGGGATAGGACGATGGCAAAGAAAAATTCGTTCCTCGCTAAGATGGAGGCGAAGCAGGAACAGGAGCTTGCCTTTATGCGCAGGTTCACGCTGCAGCAGTGCAAGGACATGATGCTGATCGCAGCTCATGAGGCATTCGGGTTCGGACCGGACAGATCGAAAGCCCTTGGGGATATGTTCGATAAGGTTTTTGTGGAATACGCAAAAATGACCATATCGGATTCCAAGGACGACCAGGAGCTCTGGTACACCAAGGAGAAGGTGGACACGAAGCTCAAGGAGGTATGTGGAGAAAACTTCTCACCTTGGGAGGAAAGATATGGTTAATCTTAACCGGGGGTACCGTACAATAACCAAGCGGCCTTTTGATCTGCAGCAGTTTAACAGTGACCGGGATGAGGCGCTTCTTTCGCTGGACAAAGAGAAAATACAGACGTTTCAAAAAAAGTACAACATCGGATTCCAACCTTCAAGCGAACGTGTGTTCTGGGCGGGTGTTCATAAAGCAATCCTGGTTCTCAATGCTGCAACAGAAGAGCAGAAAAGGCGGTCCAGAGAATGGCTGAAAACAAACGGGTTTTCTGTTCAATTTTGATGGGTATGGTATCATAGAGGAAAAGAGGAGAAAGCGGCCCTAAACCGGCCCCAAAGGGGCGGCAGACATACTGGTGCGGCCTCCCGCGAGAGGACAACATTCCAGATGCCGCCCCGCTTTCTCCTTTGCATTTTACAGGTGGAAAAATCCTCTCCAACATGATATCCTATTACTACAATGGGAAGGATTGCAGTGAAAGGAGAGAAAATGGATATCTTGACCCAAAGAATGCTATTGTCAGAGTCTTATGCCCGGCTTGGAGAGACCAAACAATCAATCCGAGTGGAACAGTGCGGGAAAATTTACTGGTCCGAACAAGAAGATGGAGGAAAATTAGAAGGCCGACCGAGCTTTTGTAAAGATCGTCTCTGCCCGGCCTGTAGTTGGAGGTGGGGAAAGTCTATCACAAAAGAGGCAGTAGAAACGTTGTACAGAGTAAAAGAGATTGACCCAGATAGTAAGTTTCTGTTCCTCACACTTACGGTTCGATCTGTGCCAGGTCCTGAGATAAGCGAGGCTTTGAACACAATGGCGGAAGGATTCAACCGATTTGTTAATAATCGAGCATTTAAGAGACGTGTAAAAGGTTTCTTAAAGGTTTTAGGTCTGAAATTCAATCATGTGGATGGAACGTTTCATTTCTATTATCAGTTGATTTTGTGTGTGAGCAAGAGCTATAAAAAGAATAAAAAGAAACTTTACTGGGAAATGGATGATTGGGCTCGAGTGTGGAGACAATCGGCTCGGTTGACGTATGATCCTCATGTCTGGGTTAGAGAAATCACCGGAGGGGATAGGGGACTGGCAAGAGCAGCAAGGCATCTTTCTCGGAGATTTGAGTGTATTGTTTCTGAAGATTCAGACTATACAGATCAAATTGTAGCAAGTTTGAGTAAAGATCTAAAACATCGGAGAATGGTCAGTTTTGCAGGAATATTATCGGACGCACGGAGGACTATATACCCTAAAAATTTGGAACAGATGAAGCAAAGGAGACAGATATGACAAATTACACAATTACCAGTAAATCCCAACGGGGGGGGGCGTTCTGACCTCCTGACTGGCAGAACGCCCAAAGAGGGGGTGACGGTATGCCGATAACCAACGGCAAGTACGTCAACCCCGGCTGGAAGAACGGCGGACCGCCAGCTTTGGATGCTGGGGAACTGAATGCGATCAGTGACAGGCTGCAATATTTGGATGCCAACGCACAGGTAACTAAACCTACCCCTCAAAGGGTTCATGGTAGCATTGAAGCGGTGGAATGGACGCCTTCTGATGGAATGAAGTGGAAGAATATAGGGTATCTGCCTGGTTTTGACGCCAGTGATGTATGGGGAACTTTAGGCGGGGAGTTTTATGCTAAGAGTGGTATAATTCCGAGTACAGCGACTATAGAAATAGGCTTTTCTCACGCACAAGGATATGGGCCAGATACCACTTCGGTGTCAAAGTTTTTCATATCAAGTTTTTCGGGATATCAATCTTCAATTTCTAGGTTTGTATTGGGACCTTTGCCCGCTAAAGCTACCACTCCTAGTGAATCATTATATTTTGAAATTTCATCTATGGCCAGAGGTACCACAGGGTCAATAAAAACACTGGTTCTTACCATTGTATCTAAAAAAGTATCTGGAAATACTTCTCAGGTTGCATTAAATCAATATGGCATTTGCGGCGAATTTGAATCGCTCGCATATCTTTGGGCAAGGCCAAGCAATGCATTGACTTCTGGTATGCTGAGGTTTCAGGGAGGTCGTGTAGATTTGTTCCCTACTGCAACATAAAGCAAGAAGGGGCCCACAGTAAAGTGGGCCCCTTCTTCTTGGAATTTTTGATTGATGAACTAAAGATTTTGCAATAGCCCGTCCCCGAGTACAATTGCGTTGGATTGATTTCCGAACACAAGCACCAGGGCCTGATCCCCGACGCCCAGAGAGGCGGCAGAGGGGACATAGGGAAGAGATAGGGTAGTGTCCTCCAGGGGCTTACGGACGCCGATAGCACCCCCAGAGGGGGCGGCTGTTACCTGCGCCCTGAAAAAGCTGACCTCGCTTCGTAGCATCTCAGCAACCTTGGGGCGAAAATAGGTCCAGAGGCCGTCAGCCAAGTCTTTCATCTGGTCGTTACTGCTCATTCCTGTCCCCTCTTTCCTTTCGCTGGGCAATGCGTAAAATGACGGTACATTTGGGTAGCCGGAGTTTCACCCCATCTTCGGAAAAAGCAGATATTTTTTTCACGATGGGAGTGTCCTCGTCGGGCAGTTTGTATTCGACGGCATATTCGCAGAGTTTTGCATTCGGTCTTAACATAGTCCTGCCCCCTTCAGCACTTCATTGTAGGCGGACATGGAGGCGATGGCGGCATCAATGAACCATATGGTCCCATGCTCATCAGCCATGAAATCCAGAGACCACTTCGCGGCTCCATACTTGCCGCCGGGACGACCGGGAAAGTCTCTCAGACTGTCCTCCACCAGTCTGACCACGCTGTCCCGACCTTGAGTAAATTCACACTCCAGACGGTTTGCCTGGGATTGGAACACCGCCAAATCCTCTGGCAGATAAGACAGGGCGTTCACCATCGTTTCCCGCTCCCAATAGGGTACTACCGCTAAGACCTTCTTTGCGTCGAAGTCGTAGAATACTCGGTACTCTGCCCGCAGCGGCATCCCATGATAGATGGTCGGGAGGCTGCAATCTGGGTCAATGTACTGCCGCAGGACAACTCCGTTGATGAATTGATCCGCACACAAGGCATGGTAGATCATGCTCAGTGCGCTGTCACCCAAGTCGTGGTCCGTCATGTCCTCCGTGATTTTGGTTTTGCCGAACCAGAACTTGTGGGAGGTCAGGCTGGACTTGAGAAAAAGGGGATAGGAACATCCCAGGGAAGTGACCGCTTCCCAGACATACGGGCGAAGCCACGCGCCGAATTTTACGATCATTTCCGGCGCGTAATCATCACTGCTTACCCAGCAGAACCAATCATAGGGCAGCGGGATAAATATGCTTCTGGGTGAGGGCAGATACCCGGAAAGTTGGTAGTACCAGTTGTTGAAGGCGTTGGGGTTGTCGCTGGCCTCCGCGAATACCCTTTGCATAAATTTTTCGTACTCTTCTTTGCTCAAGACGGGTCCCTCCTTCCCCTCTCTTCGATCTCCACCATCTCCAGCACCTGCGCCCCCTGGGGCAGACGCAGTGCCGCCCCTGATTTGCTGAAATCCAATATCTCTACCTGAATGGGGTCAGGGGAAGAGGGGATTGTGTAGAGGACGGAATACTTTTTGAGACGGGCGTTGGCTCGTAACATCGCTTCAACCTCCTTACTCTGTACCGTTCTTTTTTTATTCTACCACCCTTGCGAAATGATGCTTGACTATAGGTTAAACCCATGTTATAATAGGTTTAACCTAATGGAGAAGGGGATACAAAATGCCAGACACCCAAGCGAAAAAGGAATGGGGGAAGCGCAACACAACCTTCATCGGCCTGAAACTGAACAACCGGACCGACCGCGACATCCTTCAGGCTCTGGAAGGGAAGGCGAAACAGACGGAAATCAAACGGCTGATCCGCCTTGCCCTGGAAAAACAAAAAGGGGAGTGAAATCTATGGCAAAGCTGGCCGGGGAGAAGTGGCAGCAGGCCACAGAGGAATATTTGGAGAACATGAGGGCGACAGGTCAGGCCGCAGCAAGTCTGCGGAATATGACCCAGACCTTGGAGCAGTTCGGGACGTTTTGGACCGAGCAGGCCGAGACAGAGGGCCGTGACCTGGCTGATCCCGCTTTTTCCGACGTGCTCCAGTGGAGAAACAGTCTTGTGGCCCGTGGACTGAAGCCCCGGACCGTGGAAAAGTACCTGACCCGTTTGGGGGCGTTCTTTTCTTATGCCTCAGATCCTTGCCTGGGGGAAGGGCGGTACTATGACAGCAGCCCGGTTTCCAAGCGTTTGAAGCCGGACCTGCGGAAGGTGGACGCGCGGCCTTATGACATCATCCTCACCGACGAGCAGGCCGCGAAACTTTGGGACAGCAGTCTGCCGCCCAGCCGCAAGAACCACTACAAGGAATGGCCCCGGAACTATGCCATCGTGGTGATGTTTCTTTCCACTGAGCTGCGCAACAGTGAGCTGCGGGCCCTTCGCCTGGGGGATCTGGATTTTGCGGCCGGAGAGATCACAGTGGAGCGGGGCAAAGGGGATAAGTTTCGGGTGGTGGAGTTCCCCGCCGTGGCACAGACCGCGGTGCAGTTGTACCTGCGTTCCGATGCCGCGCCACCGGAACGGGAAGCGGGTACCCTGCTCTTTGGACACGCCAGGAACGGCCTGTGGGGGGCGTTTACCTTGACGGGTATCTCATCGCTGGTGGAGCGCCATGTGCGCACGGTGACGGGCGTGGAGGGCGTGACAAGCCACGATCTGCGTCATGTCGGGGCAAGGCTGGATCTCAATAACGGAATGCGGCTGGAAGAGCTGCAAGCAAAGCTGGGCCATTCCAGCTATGACACCACACAGATCTACTCCGGCAGGCTCACTGCCCGCCGGGGGCAGCAGAAGGCCCGGGAGGTCTTTGCGGAGCGGGAGCGGCAGGCAGAGAAAAACGCCGCAAGGCTGCAGGAAGCTGTGTGAGAGAGGAAAATACCAGGGGGTTCCCTGTTTGAATAGAGAAGTTTTGAGAAAGAGACACGGCTGGCTACCGTGCCTCTCACCGTAAGTTTATTGTAATAGGAGAATGGATTTTGAAAAAACAACTCGGATGCTTTGTCCTCGTTTTGATTTGTGCAGCATCTTTGACGCTTGGAGGATGCGGACAAAGTCTGAATGAAAATTTTTCTGAGGCTTTGGAGGAAGCAGGGTATAGGGTGAATTCTGTATCGGTTTCTGACCCAAAAACAAAAATAAACGGGAAACAGGTTGAACTTAGCATTGAGAATGAAACCCTCTCAAAGGACGATTATGAAGCGATCCAGGAAATAGCGAACAGTGTTTACAAAAAGGAGAACAATTTTTCTGTTTTGCTGTCCATCGCTTATGATAACGGGAAAGAAAACTATTCCTATTTGGATGAAGTATATGGGATGACGCCGGAGGAGGCAAAAGAAAACCAAGGGAAGCCAAAAGCGGGGAAGCAGAAGGAGTTCGATTCAAAATCCGGGAGCGAAAACGCTGGGATCGGCGCAAAAGAGGGCAGCGGACTGGGGAAGTATGCCTATGAAGGATCACAAGGAGAAGCGCAAAAAGAAACCCAAACGCATACTACACAAGAACCAAAAGAAGAAACCTCTTTCTGGGGACGATCTCAAAAAAGCGTCCTGGATGCGGTAGCTTCCCGCATGAGCAAATTAGAACTGGATGGTGAGATAGGCGTATACAAAACCACCAATGAATATGGAGACCTTTATATCCCGACCGTAAACGGGACACCGACACAAAACTCTTTATCCTTCACCGCAAACACCGCCAACGGCGTGGACGAACCCACAGTGTTGTGCCTTGACATCGGGGACAGCGATTCCAATACAGGATTCACAGCAGCTGCCTGCTGCCTAATCCAAGAAGCAACCGGGAAGGAATGGAGCGAAACATTTGAAGAGTTTATGGCTCTCTTCATCGGCGCAACAACGGCCCCAGGGGAAAGCTATACAGACACATTCGGCGGGCAGGAACTCCGCATGATAAGCGACGGGAGTAACGTAATTTTTAAGATAACTGCGCCTTAAACAGTGGTGGTAAGTTACCGCTTTTTCGGTGTAGAAACTATGAATTTTCGAGAGGAGAGATCAAAATGAAAGGGAAAAATCTGATTCACCACCTAGTCTCAATCGCTTTGGTTTTTGCGTTGGCTGGAATCAGTACAACGGCCTTTGCAGTGGAGGAAGGACTTCAAAACTTCAAGAAAGTGAACACCTATGAGGATGGGATGTTTTTGGACGTGGGAAGCGATCATTGGGCCAGGGATAACGTGAAGCTGGCCTATGAAGTAGGGATCATGAAGGGTACTGGTTCTCAATTCAACCCAAACAGCAATGTATCCGAGCTCGAAGCAATCACCATGGCTGCACGTCTGCACAGTATATACCATACGGGGAAAGAAGATTTCCAGCAGGGATCTCCTTGGTATCAGTGTTATGTGGACTACGCAAAAGAAAATGGTATCATCCCGGAAGGAATAGTATCTTTTGAAAAGAGTGCCTGCCGTTCGTTGTTTGTTGATATTCTTTACAAAGCTTTCCCGGAGGATGGGTTCAAAAAGATAAACGAGATTTCCAATATACCGGATGTGGATAGGAATGACTTGATTAACGGGGAAGAAATATATCAGTTTTATGAAGCTGGAATTTTAACAGGAGCGGACAAAGATGGCTCTTTTAATGAAATTGGGGATATTCGCAGGAGCGAAGCGGCTGCAATTATCAGCCGCATGGTTGATGAATCACTCAGAATAAAAACCACACAACCTGATTTCAAGCATTATTACCAGGATGATCCTCTCGTTTTGGACTTTGGGTATTACTGTGACGTAGATTTGAATAAAAAATATCGAGAGGGAAACACAAATGTTTACCTTTATGAAGTGTTTTACCAGACCGAAAAAGGGCAAAAAATGATTGATTTTCACCAATGGCAAGATCGTTTAGCTGGAGAAGGATTTGTGCTGTCTGGTAGTGAAAGCCGTGATCGCGGCTATGCAACATTCTTTACGAAAGGTGACGTTGTTATAAAGGCTGGAATCTATCAAACAAATTATTTCATGGTTGAGGTTGGGAAAAAAGGAGAGATTGATGCACCCTCTCAGGAGGAAAGTAAAATTTCCACAGTGGAAAAAATGGTAGCATATCTCAACAAAAATATGAACGAAATCAAAACGCCGATGGGGAATATCTCGGTTGAAACAACTATCAGCGTGAACAACCGGAGTTATAATCTATACGATTGGCATATTCAATCTGATCCCGGCGCTAGTATGGTGTTTTTTAACTTGGAATATTCCATCGAGCACACGAAAGAACAAAAGAAAGAAACAATAGAAGCGTTGAGAGCATACCAAAAGGGAGTATACGATATCATTTCTAAATATTTCCCGGATAAGAAACTGTACGGCGGTTATTACTCTGGGTTTTACCAATATCCTAACCTACAGGTTGGTTATGATACGATAAAAGCATTCTCGTGGATGAATTATACCCCAAGCGAGTATATGGGTATCGAGGATGATGCCTACTACTCTTCTAAAATTACTGATTTCCATTGGGTTTCGACCTATGACGATTATGTTTTCGACTGAAGGCTTAAACGAGAAAAGTTGCTGCGCGGCAAGAAGATGATAGAGACGCTGGCCCCCGCCTGGTACTTCCGGCGGGGGCCAGTTTTGGATTGATGTATAAGGGCATGATGTCAGGCACATCATTCATCTGCTCCGGCCCTGTCCAGTTTAGACAGCAGCTTCTCATAGGTAGCTTTTAGCTCTGGACTCATTTCCTCGTGGGCGAGTTTCGGTTCTCCTCGGAGTTCTCCAAGGATATCCTGGTAAGTTTCCTGCGCGGCCGGAGACCATCGAGATTGGGGAGGATTGCGTCCTTCGGCTGCTCGTATTCCATAAAACTTTTCGAGCTGACATAGCAGCTCATGCTGAGCATTCTCAACGAATCGGAAGCTGCGGTAGAGCCAGATAAAAACGCCCAATGCCCCACACAGTACGCCGAGAAGAAAGAGCGCCCCCAGAAAGTAAGGATTACCGCTCATTGTCGGCATCCTCTCCAATCAAATCCAAAAGCGTGACAAGGTCGTAGAAGCACTTGGGAGACAGGCCCGTCTTTCCGAGAACGGACTTGATCCGCCTCTCTACCCAGGTTTGAGACATATCCAGGTCCTGACAAACACGAGAGGTTTTCAAATCGCTGCGGGCCATAGAGGCGATTACCATTTTCTCTTCTGGCGTGAGTGTTTTTGACATGGCGCGTATTCCTCCTTCCGGGGTCTTGAATTGTGGCGGTTCTCATTTTGTACAAATTCCTCCCCTGGGTTTCCCCAGGGGAGGCTTGAACAGGAGGTAGGTGCGGTATGCGTCCAGGTCAGCCCGCTGGAGCCGAGAGGCACCAAGACCCTTGTGATGCACGGGGTGGTACGGTCTGCCGGAGCTGCCCCGTCGTATCTGCTGGCCGGATGTGATGTGTAAAGACCTCCAACCAACTTCACCCGGCGCGTCTGCAAATAAATCGGCATCAGCCTGAAAATAAATCTTCATTTTCCGGTGCTTACTTTACACATCTGGGCACGCATCTTTTCAGTTCAATAACCCGTTGGCGACGTGCCTGCCCACCTCTCGTTATGGTGTATCCGGCGTCACTCTCCGTCGTGTCACAGTTGCTATCGGTCTGTATTCCGTCCGGCTTCCACGGATGGGAGCGACCCAGCTATTGCCCCGCTTAGATTATCAAACATCCCAGTAAGCTGGTCTCCGCAAAGGCTAACCCCCATTTTCGGTACATGACCGGGATGTAGTTTTCAGCAGGATGGCCGCTGGCCGGATTTGAACCGGCAACCCTTGAGGGCCATTTCCTCCCTCCGGCTCTGCCTATTGAGCTACAGCGGCATAGTCGGGCGCTGAACGGTTAAAACAGCAGCCCTATACTATTCTCTCATAAAGCGCGTTGAATAAATTTTACCGTTTTTGGGTTGGAACCATGGCCGGCCAAGCCGTGGGCCCAGGGTGCCGTCTGTTCCGAGCTGCCAAAACTATAGAAAGAAAAGAGGGGCTTCACTTCCTTTCGTTTTTGAGTTGGCCTATAGATGGTCCATGGGCTTTCCCATCCCTGGGGAAGCTGTGGAACCTCCCTATTTATAGAATACCATGGGCTCAAAATAGCCCAATCTGCACTGGCTTGAAGGCTTCCTTTTGCTTTAGAAGCGCTTCGATCCGCTCCGGGTCCAATAATTTATACACCCGGCGTTTTTGGTATTGCTCCAGGTTATCCCACCCGTTGGAGAGAACCAGCCGCTCTGCCCGCTGGACCATTCTTTCCTGTGCGGCCTTTCGCCGGGCTGTTTTCTGCTCCTTGGCCTCTTTGAGCTCGTCTGCCGCATGGGTCACATGGACGCCGTCTGCAACGTCCTGCAAGTCCTGAAGGATATCTCGGGTATCTCTCCGAGCCGCACGAAAGTTCAAAAGCTCGATCTGGAGCGTTTTATCAAAAAACATTGCACTCCAATAGCGGTCCATAACATGATGTGTAATTTTGCGCTGGGCGAATTGTATGATAGCCTCGCAGATGGTCATGGAAACTGGCTTTGGCAGCAGCTTGCAGCCCTTCTCAATGCTGACCCTTTTCTCATCCGGGAACAAACCATTTCCTTTTTCTACCCAGGTTTTCTTTACGTCGTAAAAGACATTTCCCTTTTGAGGTACCAGGTCCTTTCCCAATATGCCGCAATGTGTACAGCCTAGGTTCATCTGAGCACAGTCAATCGGGTTATAATGGGTCCTCCAGGTCTTGCTTGTACGGCCGTAGCGGCTTTGATGGCGGCAGACACGGCCCTTGTGCGCACGCTCGAAAGCGTTCCAACGTTCTTCGGCCTCCTGCCATACTTGCTTATGGGCTTCCTCCACGCTACCCTCAAAGGTGTAGGGACGAGTGGTTGGGTGACAGTTACAAGAGAAAAGGATATCGTCTGGGTTGCTTCCGTAGCGTTCCTTCTGAAGAAGCGGATGCCGAAGGGGACACGGCTCGGCAGGGAAACGGGGGCAAGTGATCACTGGGTTGTCGTTCTCGGGGCGCCAGTCAATCCCATGAAAAGACATATAACCATTACTAAAGCCTGCGCCGGAAATCAGGAGGCCGCAGGGAGTCTCAAAGGTTATGTTTCCCCGGGTCTGGGGGGCATAGGTCCAGCCGCCTTCCAAGGGGTCATAGTTCCGCATACCGGGGGGTGTATCTTCCGGGGTGTATCCCTGCGCCAGGAGACGGCGGGTTAGGCTGTTGATCTCTTTCATAGGCCAGGACAGGGGACAAGGCCAAAGTGATTCTCCATGGTGTCCCGGAGCTCTGTTACAGTTAGGCCGTATTCTTCTGCAATGCAGCTTTCGCAGACGATAGACTGATAGCCCAAGGCCCGAGAGATCCGTTTTTCCCAGCTGTTGGTGCGTCCACTGCAGAGTGGGCAGCGGATATTGTCATACCAGCGGAGCTTTTGGGCGTTTGTATAGACTGCTTTCTCAGACATCGTAAAACCTCCTCATTGTGCCCTGGCATTCGCTGTGGGCGCTTTTGTTTTCTTTTGGGTGTAATCGGCTAAGACTTGGAAAAAGCCGTCTGAGCGGGATACAAGCCCTGCTTCTTAATTCCATCGTAACATGGGGACAAAATCAAAAGGTATTTGACAGAAACAGGGGTCTGAGATTCTGGTGGGGCTCGATTCCATATGCCGGAGGGCATTCTGCCAGATAGGGGACCACGGCCCCCTGCTGGCCCCTCGTTATGAGGGACCAGCGTCTTTCCAGCGGCGGAAAATATCCAAGGCTTTTTTGGAATCGCGGCGGTAGAGCTCTTGAAGAAAAAACTTTGCAACGTTTTGGTCCTTCGGGTCAACCTCTAGGACCAGCTGCTCCAGCTGTTCATCCGTGAGAAGGTCGAGCATATCTTTGATATCTTGCACTTCCTGCCGGCGGTGATCAACCAGGGCTTCCATCCAGGGTGCCAGGGAGACGGAAACCACATCCCCGGCGGCGGTGGAGAGGCAGGAGGCCAGACGGTCAGCCAGAGCCTCGATCTCCGCCGCCTCTTTGTCTGCTTCCTCTGCGGTGCATCCGTAGGGGTGTGCGCGGTGATGGGCGGCAAAGCTGCGGATGTGGGCCACCAGGCCACCGTCGTTATCCCCCAGGTCGTAGCGGCCTTCATAGCTGTGTTCCTCGCCGGATTCATCGGTCCAGGTGATGAGGAATTTCGTTTTATCATAGCCCCCCTTTTCCTCTTCTGCCCGTTCCAGGTCGTAACGTCCCAGGATGATTTCAGCGGCGGCGGGGGAGAGGTCCAGGGTGTTATCGTCCCAGCTGTAGAAGGCGGGGTGCTCACTCCAGCAGATTTTCACCACCGGCTCATCGGGACGGATGGGGTTTTGCCGGCTGATCTCTTCGATGTAGGCGCGGCCCTCCTGGGTTTGCTGCTCGACCTTGGCCTGCATCTCGGCCCGCTGTTTCTCGGCTGCTTCCTGCTCGGCAATTTGGCGGGCGGTTTCTTCGGCTTTTTCTGCAGAAGCCTCTTCAGGAGGGTTGGGGATCTTGATGCCCTCCGGGCAGAGCCGATTGACCACAGATTCATAGAACGCCTGGAGGGTGAGACTCTTCTGGATTTCCGGGTGATCTTCGCCGCAGTTCCAGGTGAGCCAGTCAGCGTTCTTTTTGGCGGCGTCTGCTTCCTGCTGGAAGTGGGCGGCGATCTGGGACAGGTCCTTTACTGTGGCGGGTGTGATCTGCGCGTGTTCGGCGTTCCAGGCGTCGGCCTTGGCGCAGTATTCCCTGCTGCTGTGGAAGTTTTTGAGGGGCCAAAAATGGGTGCTGTCGCTTCTGGTGCTGAGTTTCCCGGCTTTGGTGATGCGGAGCAAACAATGGTCTTTGCCGAGCCATCCCGGATCACCGGGAGAGTGCGCTACGAAATACAGGCCGTTGTGGCTTTTGGCGTAGGCGTTGCTGATCCGGACGATATCTCCGGTTTTCATTTTCTGGTCCTCCTCATGGTTTGGGGTCTGCTCCTCTGGCGTTTCTCGTTTTGCAGGATCTTCGGGAAACTCTTCGGCTTCCGGGGTCTGAGATTGCAGCGGTTCTCCATTCGCGGGAGTTTCTTCCGATGACACATCTTCCGGCGGAGCATAGCGGAGGGCAGTATTCTCGCGGGTATAGTTTTTGTGCAGACGGACAGGAAGCAAAATCCCGTCACCGCTTGGGCCGGTGAAGTAAATGGGGCCGCTTTCCGGCTGGTCTGCAATATGGCAGGCGCTTGCGTCGGGCAGAAGTTCCAGCACATCCAGCAGATACCGGGCATTGACCAGGGGACGGCCAGGGCCGAAGTCCCAGACGATTTGCCCCTTTTTCCCGTCTAAAAACTCTTTTTCTGCGGTGCATAGCTTAATATGGGCCCGTACCTGGGCAATCGCGGGAAGGGTGAGGGGCTGCGTTTTACCCCGGCCGGAACCAAGAATCACAGGTTCCAAACTTTCCGCACCTTCGCTTTCGGGGAGGTCCAGGGGCTCATTAAGGGCCGCTCCGTGGAAGCCGCTGCAGATATACTGCCGGCCGTCTTTGCCAGTCCAGGCACCAAAGAAGTCTTTCCGGCTCATGGTTCCGGCCACCTTCAGCAGGCGGCGGGCGGCGGCCAGGATGCTCCGGCGGCCTGCGGACTTCGACTTGGCGGTAGCGATCTCTGTGCGGACGTCCCGCAGGATGGAGGCCAGGAGGCCCAGAGAATCGCCCAGGACCGGTGCGGCGGGGTCTGCGGCCAACTTCTTGACGGTGGCGGCTTCGGATTCCTCCAGGGTGGAAACATAGGCGTTCAGGTTTTCATACAGCTTCTCGATTTTCATAACTTTTCCTCCTGTGATTCCCCGGTTTTCCCGGGACGTGTATTCTGTGTGGATTTGGGGTCTTGGATTGTGGCGGTTCTCATTTTACGGGAAACCACTTTCACCCATGAGCGCCGCCCCGGAAGGGGCACCGGGCTTGCACCGGTCACGCCGCAGCGCGGGCCTTGCGGGCGATCAATCCATCTGGCAGTAGTCCATAGCATCATAGCCCATGGAGCGGAGCGCGGCAGTCATGGCCTCTGCGTTGCGGCTGCGGGCGTTGCCCTGGGCTCGGGTGTCCGGGCCGAAAACAAACTGTTTGGAGCCGTAACAATTCCAGACAAAACAGCCGGTCCCGGCTTCCTTCGCGGCTTGCTTCACTTTCTCCGCAGTCCAGCGGGGGAGGGAGAGGGCGGAGCTGTCAAAGTTACAAGTGCCGCCGTCCTCCGGGTTGGCATCCTCTACAGCGCGGCCAGCGGCCAGGGCCTTCTTGAGATCATCACGGAGCTTGGCGTAGCGTCCAGTCAGAGCGCCGGGGGCTCTCTTGTCTTTGGGCTTGTCCGGGGGATAGGCGGCGCGGATCACGGCAAAGTGGCTCAGGGCTTCCGCCTCTGTGGCGGATCTCATGCTGGCGATCTCGACATAACCGCCGGAAGTCATGAGCATTGTTTCATAGCTGCCAGGGGCAAGCTCGGAAGCGTCCAGGATGACGCGGCGGCCCTTGAGGGTGTATTCCTCGTGCTTTACAGTGTTAACCATGATAATACCTTTCTGCTCTACCATCATCAGGCCAGGGGGAGCAGTCCCTGACGACGGGCCTTGGCCCGTTTCGGCTTAAATTGACGGGATCAGGAGGCCCAGGGCAAGGGCCTGCCGGTGCTGTGGAAATAGCCGCTCCACCCATCAGGGCTTGCCCAGAAGCGGCGGACGTTGTCCTCAGCTCTCCATCCGACGTGCGCACAGACCTGCCAGCGGTTCCGCTTTTCGTAGCGGTTCATGGCCTTTGCCGTAGTGAGGACGGCGTTCACGTCAACGGAAACGATTTCGCAGGCACTGCGCAGGGCATCCCATGTGTAGGTGCTGGCGGTTTCCTTGCGGACATAGTTTCCATATTCCTCCAGGTCCAGGCTGGGGACCCAGCCGCCCTTGAAGGTCAGGCAGAAAATGCGGTATTCGTTTTCTGCGTTTAGGTAGTTCTGCGCCATGTCCAGCAGGGCCCGGATATTGTAACTGTTTTTCATGATATTTCCCTCCTGTTGATCTATCGGCCTGCGGCCTGTCGTGTTTTGTTTGACTATGACCGTATTATACACGCGATTGTGTGCATTGTAAATCGACATTATACACATAATTATGTGTATTTATTTGTGCAAAACATACACTTGTTTATGTGTATATATGGATATATAATTGAGAGAAAAGGGAGGGGAGAAAATGGCTATAATTTATGACAAACTTTTCCAAAAGTTAAAAGAAAAAGGGTATACAACATACCGCATCCGGCAGGAGCGGCTTATAAGTGAGGGGACATTGACCAACCTCCGGAATCATGCCAGGCATTTAGACGGCAAGGTCCTTGATCGTTTGTGTCGTGTGCTGGAGTGTCAGCCGGGGGATCTGATGGAGTGGGTGCCGGATGGTATCGCCAACGAGGAGGGCGTGGAGTGAGGCAGCGAAGCTGTAAAGGGTGCGGAACCCCCTTTGTCGGAGAGGGTGAGCAACGGTTTTGCCCCACCTGCCGGATGGCGGCGCGGCAGGCATCGGTGATCCGGACCAGGCAGTGTATCCAGTGCAGCACACAATTTGAGGGTGGGCCCCGCGCTCGGTATTGCCCCCAATGCCGGACAGAGCGGCAGAGGCAACAGTCCCGAGAGTACCACCAACGCAAAGCTGCGGGGTCTGTCCGTCCCCTGGGGAGTGTGGACCTTTGTCAGGTATGTGGCGGAGAGTACATTGTTACCGGCGCACTACAGATGTACTGTCCAGCTTGTGCTGCTGATGCCGTGAGAGATAAGGTTTTGCCGAGCAAACGAGCCCGAGCAAGATATCACGCCGAAGAACAAAGCGCACGGAAAAAAGAGTTGCGCAAGGAGAGCGCCGTCTGTGCCTACTGCGGCGCGCTGTACACCCCAACGGACGCGGCTGTAACGTGCAGTGAGCAATGCGCCAAAGAGTATAAGCGCATTGTGCAGGGGATGGCCGACTATAAGCGAGGGAGGCGCAAAAAGCCGCCGGCACATGAGCGATATGCCAGCGGGTTGCCCCAGTCTGATCTCCCCGGTGTGTCTTATCACAGGAAGCGGAAGAAATGGCAAGTTATCCATCAGGGGAAATATGTTGGGCTTTTTGCATCCCAAGAGGAAGCCGAAGTGGTCAAGAAGAGGTTGGGAGAACAAGATGTTATGCCAAACGACGAATAAACGATATCATTATCCCTGTTCTTTTGTTTATTTTGTGGATTGTATATACACATAATCGCGTGTATAATAATGGCAGACTCAAACAAGGCGAGACCCCAGAGGTCCACCCAAAGGACACCCCACCAGGGGAAGAAACAGGAGGATTAGAAAATGACTATCGAAATGATGAAGAAAAACAATGGGGAAACCACCGACAACGGAAAAACCTATGTCCTGACACATCAGGCGAACATTGGAGGCCCCCTGGATGCCCCCTATTATGCGGCATACGCAATCTGCCCGACAGACGGCCCAGACGAAGATGGTCTTTATCCGGTCTATTCTGTCACCTGGTATCCGTCTCAGGAGTGGCTGGACAGCGACCGAGAGGATGAGGGTTGGGCTTGCAACTGGGAAGAGGCCGATGAATTGTCCGCAACTGGGATGGGATACGACTTGGAGGATGACCGGTTAATTTGAGCACCATCAAAACCCACCTGATGAGAGCCCGGAGGCACCGGGCCGAAACCACCCCGCAGCCAGCGGCGGCAGCTGCTCAAGTCTCCCGTGGTATGGAGCGATGAGGCCCGCCGCAAGCCCCAGAATACCGCGAGATTGACAAGGAGGTATAACCCCATGGCACGCTATCAAATCACCTACACCAAGGGCAACGCGCCCCTGGTGGCTTGGGCAGATACGCCGGAGGCAGCGCAGGTCAAAGCGGATCAGCTCCGGCGCGTCGGGTACGCCGTCATGGTGTGGGAGCACACCAAGGCAGGAGCCCGCAAAGCGGACATCTAAGCAAGACAGCACAGGGCCGGGGGGGGATTATTCCGCCGGCCCTTTTCCATGCCCGCATACGTCAAAATAAGAGCCGCCAAGGACGCCCATCACCCCATGAGTTTTGGGGCCGCATTCCCTGGCGGTTCTTGCTTTTTATACTTTCTTCAGGGGGCAATTCTTTAGCGCGCTACTGTGTTCCCTCTACCCCTGCGCGCGCACGCGTGCGCGTATATATAATATATTTATATAAGCGAGCGCCCCCAGCGTAAGCGTCGGGGCGTGAGATACTTACATGACCATATACTGTGAGCGGCCAGCGCAAGTGAGGCCGCGGATGGTCTTTACTCGTGAGGCGGACGCGCAAGCGCTCCGCCGGATTGAGTATATCCACCCACAGAGCGCGACGAGCGTCAGCAATGTCGCGCGAGAGTATCACAGCCGGGGCGGTGCTGGTGTTGGTGATGGGGGGATGGATGAGTGAGGGCGCAAGCCTGCGGACTCTCCCGCCCTACTCCTGCCCTCCCTGCGGCCTGCTGCGGTTTTGGGGCTCGCTCTGCTCGCCTTGCGTGGTATACGATTAGTATATTATATACAATACTTACAGTTATACGTACATCAGGAAGAAGGTTGACGTAGAAAAAAACGAAGAGGACCAAAGCCACTGCGAAGATGGCGGAGAAACCAGAGCCCACCAAAGGGGGAGGGAAAGAAGAGATCAGCAGGGAAGAAACAGAGCGGGGGCCCAACAGGAGAGAGGGGAAGAAAAAACGGGGAGAAGATGGGGAGATGGGGAGAGGGAAGGGAGTGTGTAGGAGGATGGAAAGAGTCACCGCGCGGCTGATGTTCCTGCTCAAAGCCATGAGGGCCCGCGCGATGATCCAAGCGCGAAGTGTGAAAAAGGCACGGATCAGGCGGGAGACGCGCCACCTTGGCGGTCAAGTGGCAAGTGTTGTGATTCCTGCGAAGAATCACAACACTTGAAACCCATATACAGGCTTGAATAGAAAATAAAGGGTAAAACAGGGAGGCGGGGGGGGGGG